>Ga0075125_10000546_pt1 | contig 16831 bp, 19 predicted proteins | sample AntAceMetag02UKN_FD_69810 | JGI IMG/M metagenome (GOLD analysis project Ga0075125, IMG submission 69810) | Saline lake microbial communities from Ace Lake, Antarctica - Antarctic Ace Lake Metagenome 02UKN | ecosystem: Environmental > Aquatic > Non-marine Saline and Alkaline > Saline | place... | reverse complement strand
ACAATTTGGATGTGGAGGCAATCTCCTTGACGGATGGGATAACTTTGACATAGAAATGGACATTGCCGAAGCTTTGCGCTTTGAGGATAATAGTGTTGATTATATCTTGGCAGAACATGTCGTTGAACATGTGAATCATAACGAAGCTCTGTGTTTCTTCGACGAATGCCGCAGGATACTTAAAGAGGGCGGTGTTCTCAGAGTTTGTATACCATCATTCCAAAAAATAAAAGATCAAGCTGACCGTGAATATGTGGAGTTTACAAAACAATTCTTTGCCAACTGTAGCAGCCCAGCAGTGCATCTTAGGGCAATAGTTTTGTGTCATGAGCACAAGTCAATGTGGAACTCAGAAGTGCTTGAAGACTTTTTGGCAATGGCTGGGTTTGGTAAAATAAAAAAGTGTAATATGAGAGAGTCTGATCATGAGAGCCTAAAAGAAGTCGATGGTCATTGGAAGGTTATTGGAGCAAAATTTGCAAACATAGAGACTGAGATTTGTGAGGCAACTAAGTAATGGCAGAGCATTTGTTTGGGTCTGGGCTAAAAAACATATACAAAGGAAAACGATGCTTTGTTATCGGTAATGGTCCCAGCTTAAACCAGGTTGACTTTAACGATCTTAATGATGAGATTACAATTGGATCTAACCTGATAATAAAAAAGTTTACTCCTACGTTTTTGTGCGTATCAGATGCCAAAAGACACAGGGAAAATTCGGCTATAATTAGCTCGGCAAAATCTATCAAAGTTTTTTCTTCTCCTCCAATAAAGAACTTAAGAGAAGGATATAAAGTTGAACTTGATTTTAAGCAAATACAATATGTAAAGAAGATAGAGGCTGATCTTGGAAAAACCTACTGGGGCGTTACTGTCATTATAGACCTTTGTCTTCCGCTTGCTTATTACCTTGGGATAACAGAGGTTCATTTGCTTGGCTGTGATCATAATAAAGTTGGGAGATTTTACGATAGCAAGTTACCATTAACCTCACCGTCTATAAAAAAAGATGTTGAAAAAAACTTTAAGGCTATAAAAGAAATATTCGAGAAGGACAAAAGAAGCATTTGCGATGCGACTAAAGGTGGCGGCTTAAAAATGTTTAGAAAGGTAGACTTAAAATGGTTGTTGTCGGGACAGTAAGGCTAAATAGTTCTAGGCTTGAAAACAAAATGGCGCGTCCGTTTGCGAGTACTACACTTTTGGATTTGCATTTGAATCTGCTCGAAAAAGTGTGTCCTTACAAAACGTATATAGCAATAAACGAAGACGAGAAGCCCTTGATTGATATCGCAAAAAAACATAGCGTTGACATTATCTATCGGGATAGCAACTCAGTAAAAAAAGGTATAAGTAAACGGTCTGAAGAATTGTCGTTTTTGAAAGATATTGATGATGATTGGGTTCTGTGGGTTAACGGTTGCTTTCCGCTTTTAAATGTTGACACAGTTCTTGACATAGCGCAACAGCATTATTATATCCAGAAGCCTATTCACTGTGTTGAATTTAGGCAAAATTGGTTTTGGAAAAGGGATTGCGGGAAGTTCTCTTCAATTAATAATAAAGATTATACGAATGTTTCAACTCAAGGTTGTGACCCTGTTTATGAGAGTGTTCATTGTTGTCATGTTTTTAATCGCAAGCATTTGTTGGCAAACAATTCATATTGGAAAGATACGCCTCACATGTATTTGATAAAAAACAAAGAAGATACTATTGATATAGATACTTTAGAGGAATTTGTATATGCCGAAGAGCTTTATAAAAATATTTCACTTTTGTCTTGAAAGTCCGACTGGGAACTTCGGAGACGATCTGTTGTTCTGGTCAACAAAAAAGACTTTTGAAGAAAAAGTGTTCCCTGACAAGATAGTAACCTGGGTTAACTTTAACCATAGGTTGCATACAACTCTTGGTGTAATTGATAAGTGTAATGAATGTGATGTAGTGCTTATTGGTGGGGGTGGTCTCTATCTTCCAATGAAAGACAGCTACTCTGGCTGGCAATTAAACATAAGCCAAGAACATTTGGAAAAAATAAAAACGCCCATAGTGGTTTACTCTATTGGAGACAACAGATTTGATACAAGCGTTTTCTATCCAAAAGCAAACAAGGTCTTTGAGATGTTGCTTGACAAGTCGATATTCTTTTCTATGAGAGAGGAGGCGTCTGCCAAGATAGATCCTAAGATAGCATATAATCCATGTCCGTCTATGTTTTTCTTGAAAAAGGCGACTGTTCTTAAAAAAGGCTTTGCTATCAATTTAGCCGCAGACCGTATCGAGGAGAGAAGTAATATAGCTTATCTTGCTCCGGCGTTGGAGCTATTTGCCAAACTCTATTCAAACTATAAATACGTTGATCACAATTGGAATGCGTTAAGTAATGGCGTTGGCATTTGCGATGAGGCGAAGAGAACAGCCAGCAATGTGTCTTTGATAGATACAGTTTGGTGCTCAGAAGACATTAAACAAGCTGCTCAAGAATATAGTTTTCGTTGTGCGGTTGTTATGCGTGGGCACGCTCAGATGATATGCTTGGCGTTGGGTATTCCTTTTTATACAATCGAATCTCATCCTAAGACAACAAGATTTATTAATGATCTAAACATCCCAGAACTAAGAGATATACACAATTTTTTTACAGAAAGCTGCTTAACAAATATTAGTGTAAAACTAGTACAAGCAAAGGCAAGGCTGGAAAAAATATACAATACAAATAATAAAAAAATTAGGGAGCTTTTATGAAAAAACCAATCATGGTAGCAGAGACAGGGATAAATCATAATGGAGATTTGTTGTTGGCAAAAAAACTTATAACGATGGCCTCTGTGTTTAATTGTGATTATGTAAAGTTTCAAAAAAGAGATATTGATCTTGTGTACGAAAAGGATTTTTTAGATTCACCAAGAAAAAGCCAGTGGGGAGAAACTCAAAGAGATCAAAAAAAAGGACTGGAGTTTTATTCTGGTGAGTATGATTGTATTGATTATTTCTGTGGCGAGTTGGAGCAAAGGTGGTTTGCGTCTATTTGGGATGTTAACGGAGTGGAATTTGTTTCTAAATATGATAATGATTATATCAAGATTCCGAGCGCGTGTATAACTGACTTTGAGTTGTTGGAAAAGGTGAAGGCTACAGGCATTCCAGTCATCATGAGCGTTGGTATGAGTGATTTACCTACAATAGAAAAAGCTGTGAAATATATGGAGCCAACACTTGAGTATCTGCTGTGGTGTAAGTCAAGCTATCCAACACCAGACAAAGAAATGAATATGAGTGCTTTTAATGAAATAAAAAGTTTGTACGGAAAAAGATGTAGAGTTGGTTTCTCTAACCATTCTCAAAAAGTTATCTATTGTGTTCAAGCTGCTTTAATGGGTGCTGAGATGATTGAGTTTCACGTTACGCTTGACAGAGGCATGGCAGGAAGCGATCAAAAGGCTAGTATCAGTCCAGTTGGGTTAGATAGGATTAATAGGCACATAATGTCTGTGTGCGATGGTTTTGGCGATGGGTCTGTGAGAGTGGAAGACAGCGAGGTTGCGGTTTTAAAAAAACTTAGAAAGGTAAAGTAATGATACAAATTTATGAGGGTAGCGGTTTTGCTGACGAGAAAGGGTTTAGGCTAATATCTGACATCGTAAATTCTAGTGAAGAATCGTACTTGTATGCTCTGGGCTGCTGGAATATATAGAAAATTTAGACACATTTTTTCTAAGCATAAGTAAGCTGTTTAGCTCTTGCGTTTTTTCGTATAAATACTATGATCCAGGCATGGAGTCTATCGAAGAGCGTTTATATGCAAAAATGTTTAAAAACTATTTGACAGAAATTGATATGATATTTCTGTTGCAAAAACACTGGAAAGATGTTTCGGCAAAATTTGTTTACAATAAGCAAGAAGGGAGATTCTGGTTGCTATGTCAGGTAAAGTCTATGCGGTAGATATTGACGAAACTATATGCGAATACAAGGGTGAAAGAAAGTATGAGAATGCTACTCCAATCGCCGAGCATGTTGATTTTATAAATAAGCTGTATGATGCAGGAAATACAATAAACTATTGGACTTCAAGAGGAATGACTACGGGGATAAACCATTTAGTGTTAACGACAAAACAGCTCAAAGAGTGGGGCTGCAAATATCACAAACTCGCTCTTACAAAACCTCACTACGATTTTCTTATTGATGACAAGGCTATGAGAATCGAAGAGCTTTTATAAACTAAAACACAGAAAGAGGGAACATGAAATTTTGTCCAGAGATACTAAATGACGAATTGTACCACACAATTATAGACTTGGTAAAACTATTCAAGCCATCGACTATTCTTGAGATTGGGTCTGCTAATGGTCTTGGAAGTACTCAAGCGTTTATACGAGGTATGGAGGAGATGGGGAAGCCGTTCGGCGCATGCACTCTGATCTGTACAGAAATAGATAAAGATAGGGCAGATGAACTAAGAGAAAATGTGGGTGGCTTAGATGTCCATGTGTTAGTTATGCAAGGCTCGACTGTTGAAAAAAAAGATTATATGAAAGAGAAGGATGTGGTAAAGCTTTTAGACAAAAATCCAGAATTAAAAACTAATCAGTATTCTAAAGATTTAATATTGTCTTGGCTTGAGGACAATTTGCGGTCTGTAGAGTGGGACAGATCTACTTTGGATATTATTCTAAAAAAGAACACTATAGACCTCGTGCTCATTGATGGCTCGGCATTTACTGGATATGCTGAGTTTAAGAAAGTTGATGGAGCTAAGGTAATTGTGCTCGATGATACGCAGGATGTGAAGTGCTGGGAAGCTTACCAGGAGCTACTAAAAAGAGATGACTACGAATTATATAAAGAAAACAAAGAATTGAGAAACGGTTTTGCAATTTTTATAAAGAAAGAGAAAAACTAGTGGATAAATCGGGTGTTTATGCCAAGCCGCCTAGAGAGAGTTGGAAGGGTGCAAAAAGTCGTTATAATGAAAAAATAAACTCAATATTAAAAAGAAGTTACCAAGAAATAATATCAAGCAGCGGAATATTACTGTCAACCCATAGCTCGAAACTTTTCAGCCAGCCGGATTATCTCTGCTTTAGCCTGCGTGCGTTGAACGGATTTTTTTTAGAGTGCTTGGGCTTTGCACTTGTAGCGATATGTTTGTTTCAGAGGAGAAGCCCCCTGTCGGTCATTGTATAGGTGTCATAACAGAAGTCGTCAAACTGTTATAACTAAATGCAACTAAAATCTAAAAGATGTAAAACTAAATGTCAAGGAGAAACATGGAAAGTTTAAGAAAATGCAAAGCAAAAGAATGTAAAAGTGTACGACCAAACATTTTGACCAATCTAAATACTGGCGAAACAGTGGTTTCGTGTCCAAATGTTAGAAGCCTTGTCTATCGTGACGAGCTTAGTTATTGTCCAAGGACGGAGATCTATAATAGCGTTCAAGGCGCTGTTGATGCGTGGAATCGGGGCGATGTCATAAGTGGGTTTAAAATTAGGGAAAATCTTGCATAACAGAAAAACTTGGAGGCACGTATGAGAGTTGGTTACACAATTTGCTTTAATTCAGATCACCATTTTAGTTCTGAGAAGTTTAAGATGATTAGCGACAATTTTGATCATTTTGTTTTTGTAGAAGGTGCTGTTCAGCCCACTCACTGCACAAATTGGTGCAAAACTATTCCTGCGCAGTATATAAAAGATGGCTGCCATTCAGCAGATAATACTCTGGAGATGATTTTAGAAGCAGAGCAAAACCATGAAAACATTTCTGTAATTACACAAAACAAGCTCTGGGACGGAAAAGTAGAAATGTGCAATGCTGCCTTAAAACGTTTGAGAGATCGTCATATTTATAACATAAAATTGCACGATATGTTTTTGTGGGAGTGGGATAGTGATGAGGTGTGGACCGCAAAACAATTAGATGCCGCAGAAATGGAGCTGGTGGAAAAAAAAGGCGATACTGGTATGTTTTTATGTGAATATTTTGTTGGCCCAGATATCGTAGCGGTCGGTGAGTGGGGGCGAGGTGAGCTGCTCCCGTACAGGCGTTTGCATAGGTGGTGTGGGCAACTCTATTCAAAGCATGAGCCTCCGACGTTAGAAGGCGGTAACGGCAAAGAAATCCTGCTTTCTCAGCGATTTGTTCACAATGCTTGGATGTATCGCAAGGATGTGATTTTTAAAAGCGACTTTTATTCTTCTCACGAGGGAGCGTTGCAAAAATGGGATCAATTACAGAAATGTACAGATTTTCCTCAACCAATAACGGCATTAATCGGGGGGTATTGGGGCACTACAAAGACTCAGTTGCACAGACTTACGAAGAAAAGTTAAGAAATTACTTGAACTTAAGCCGTTAATTTGTTATTATAAGAAGAGATAGGTCATATGAAATATTTTGAGTTTAGATGCCCAAACCGTAAGTACTCCGAAAAAGACACCCCTTGTAACGGACAACTTGGCGGGTTTTTAATAAGTCTATTAAAAGGCTATAACTTTAAGAAGCCGTTTGTCGATATCCGGTACTGCCCTCATTGCAGAACTTTTATTAGAATTACAATTGAAACGTTTAACGGACCTATGAAGTACGAAGTCCTGAAAAATGAGCGTATTGATTTTAAAAGGCCGGAGACTCTGTTCAACACAATCAATGTAGACGGAAGAAGGGTAAAAAAATAATGGCATTTATAGGTAAATCCAAATCAGATATGCCTCCAGAAAATATCGCCTATTACATGGAGAATTTTAACAGGGCTAAAGTTGTCGATAATGATAACAGGCGACGTGGGATTCGAAACATGGAAGCAATGTCTGGTGTGCGATTCGGCCAATTTACTCCAGATCAGCGAGCTTACCTAGATAGAGATGGCAGAGATCCAGATACTTATAACTTCCTGCAAGCTCATGTAAAAGGAATCGCGGGGAACTTTATAACAAACTGGTTCGATCCAAAGTTCACACAATCAGGTGAATCTTCTGTATCACTAGACACTCTCGAACTGCTCTCAAACCTCTGGTTTTCAAATAAAGACATCGGCGATTATAAAGGATCATCTCTTAATACTATTATAGATGGATGTACTTATCGTGGTGTGGAAACTATGCGTATTGTTAAACCCGTTCGCAATGATCCTAGAACTTGGTATATCGGCTTCTTCAATATACGCCCAGACATGGTGATTTTCGATCCAGATAATATAACCAATGATATTAGTCGTAATTCTAAGCAATGCTGGATGGTTCCGTACATGAGCGTTAAGGATATGCTTGCTGTATATCCCGAAAAAAGAGATATGATAATTCGCGCTTTTGGGAAAAGTTATAAGAAAGACACTCCTCTGTATGCAGAATCAAGAATGGATATTGTTAGAGATTTGGACAATCCCCTGCTAGGTTCCAGGCACCAGGTTGTGCAGCATAATCATATAGAGAATGAAACAGTGCGTCAGCATTTGCATATTCCTACAGGAGTTATTCTACCAGAAACAGAGTTTAGTTTTAATTCTGAGCAGGATATCAATGCAAAAAGAGATATGGCTCTGCAAAATGGGCTGCTACTTACCGATGATGATGTTACTGAAGTTACAGACATTCTACCTACATCTTATATAACAACATTTGTCCCAAGCATGGGCTTAGAGCTTGAGCATGGGAAAGATGAGATTCAGTTAGGTGGACACCTCCCGTTTTATGCGTGGAGTTACCTGGAGTATAAAGGCTTCTCGATTGGTATTGTGGATCTACTTTGGGAATGTCAACGTGATTTAAATCGCAGAGAAATGGCAAAGACCAAGTGGTTGTCAAAAACTCTTAATGCAAAACCTTACTTACATCCAATGCTATTCAATAATGATGAGAAGAAGATGAATGCGGCTATCGCTGATTTCTCTGATCCGTCAAAACCAATTATTGCTTCAGCAGAATCTCCTGAAGGTATTACCAATTCACTTATTGGTGTTATCCAAGGTGGGCAGATCCCACCAGGAATATTTCAGGATGAAAGCTTTAAAATAGAAATGATGAATCGAATCTCTGGGCTTACACCTGCAATGCAAGGGCTCTCAGAACGATCCGGTGAATCTGGTATCCATTTCGGCAGAAAAGTTGTTGAAGGTTCTATCAACCAAAAAGTCGTTCAAGAAAAGCTTATTAAACATGAACATGATAAGGCTAGCGATTGGGTCAAAATGGTTCCGAAGATTTACGGTGGAAGACATAATTACAATAGAAAATTCTCTACTCGCGACAATCAACAGGCCGCAGTAGCAAATGAAATTACAGGTAGAGGCGATACCGGTGAACCAATCATAAAGAATGATCTTGCCAAACTCGGAAGAGTAGATGTGATCGTCAATCAATCTAAAGAAAATGATTACTTAAAACAATTTAAGCGTGAAACTGATATAGCGATGCTAACAGCTCTACAGCCAAAAGATGGAAACACTGAGTTGATTAGTGTGCTTGAGAATCACCTTGTATTAAATACAGATTTTACAGACGAAGCTGAGAAGTCGTTTGCAGAAGGTGCCGCAAGGAAAAATTCAGAGTTTCAGTCTCTCTCGATGGAATTAAGGATTGCACAAACTAAGCAAGCGATAATGCAGATTCAGCAACAACAGCAACAAATGGCTCAGGGTATACCACCAGCAGCAGCTCCAGAAGGTGGACCAGCGCCACAACAGGGTGAGATGCAAACAGCCCAAGCACCAGTCCCAAGTCAAGAAGCTCCAGCAGGAGTTTGATCATAAATGTTATTGGCAACAGTGATGCGATACAAACCGGAAACGGCGCATTGACGTTGACACCACCAATGATAAAAAAGGAGAAGATATGCCAGGACAGGAATTAAACACGGTTGAAAGTGTAGAGGCGCAGCAAGTTGATAATGCGTTGCCTCAAGGTAATGAAGTTGTACCACCGATAGAAGCTCCAGTATTGGATGAGAATGCTTTACTAGAAGCTGCAAGAACTGGTAACGAGGAAGTATTAGAACAAGCACGACAGCAGTTATTTGAGGAAGCTCCCGTAGTTCCTGATGTAGCTCCACAGGTTGAACCACAAGTTGTAGCTCCACAAGAGCAGGCAATTCCGGTTACACCACAACCCGTCGTGCCAGTAGAGACACCTCAAGATCCAGATTCATTAAGTATACAATTTCACGGCCAGGATAGAGTTTTCCAAGATCCCGATGGCTTTTTAGGACGTAAAGATTTAGATGGATTAAAGACTAGTCAGGCTCATCTGCGAGCGAAGCTTGAATTTGAAGAACGCAAAGCGGGTGAAGCTAGAAATTATGCGGCAACGGTCGAAAGGAAGAACCAAGAACTCCAAAGGCGATTTGATGAGATTTCTGCATTAAAGGCAGCTACTCCGACAATACCACGTCAAGCAGCACCAGCAGCTCCTCAAGTAAGTCTCCCTGATGTTCCGGCTCCTCCAGTTCTGCCTGAGAGCATATACGATTGGGACGATACCCATCATGCGGCTAAGAAAGTTTACGATACTAACTTAAACAAGTACAATACCGACACTCGTGCTTATATGGAGTATTTGACCACATTAAAAGGTCAAACACAAGCTGCTCCAGCACTTCCGCAAGAGTATATAATTGAACTTGAAGAGTTAAAAGCGTTAAAAAACGAGATCGTTCAAGGAAAACAAATAGAGCAAGAAAAAAGTCAACAACGAGCATTCTGGGATTCTTTACGGAGTTTTCAGAATAAACATGCTCAGTTTGGGACTTCTACAGATATCGAGCAGACTCATACCTCGATTCAGAAATGGTACAATGATTTAGCAATTGCAAACGGCTATGTTCTACCAATAGGTGCTACTCAAGTACAGAGTTCAGAGTATGAGAGAGGCAAAGCGGCTGTTGTGAATGCGTACATTTCTGGAGATCAAGCTGTGATAACTCGCAGCCAAGGTTATGAACCGCCCGAAGGATATGAGAACTATGTTAAGCTACATGAATTAACTAAACGGAGAGACGATCTAGTTGGTCAAGGAATTTTTGGTCAACAAGTGCCTCTTGAAACTGTATATCTACACGAGCTTAATTCGTCTGGAGAATTGAATCAGGTTATGAACAGTATGCTGAATGAAGAACACGCTAAAACCACGCAATCTTTTGGTAATGCGATTGCTCAAAGTCAACAGTCTGCAACCTCAATTCCTCCTGAATATAGTCAAGGTAGATCTATGGGAGTAACTTCCCCACAGCAGGCTGACGAAGAACTTCAGTTTATGAAAGATGTTCAAAGTAGTCCTGCACGGCTTCAAGATCCGGCAACAAAAGCTCGTTTCGAAGAAATTGGCAAACGACACGGATTAATGTAAGGAGAAAATTATGGCTAATACACCTTTAGGTATGGCAAGAGCAGCAACAAAAAGTGATATGGGAGTTAGCACTGGCTTAACTCAGAAGTTTTGGCATGATTCGATGCTGTATATGGAGTCGCTTTATAGTGATCCCATTATTAATAACCCAGCACTGATCGAAACAATTGAAGTTGGAGCGGGTGTGAACGAGGTTCCTCTTCCTAAAACTTTCTTCATGGAAATTACACCTAAAGACAAAAAAGGTAAAGCGGCTCGCGAAGTCTATCTTACTTTCTTGAGTGCTTTAAGTGATGCTCCTATTCAGGGTAATGCTTCTGATCTTGTAGGTAATGAGCAGAATCTTGAATTGAAATACTCTGTACATAAAGCAAATGATTGGGCAACTGCTGTTGCTGAAGATACTTACGGTATTGATTTCAGAGAAATTGATGTTTATGGTGCGTATGCAAAAATTCGCCCATTACTTTCTCAGTATCTTGGAGAACTTCGTGGCTTATATGCACGTCAAGCTTTCTGTACTGAATACTCTGACAATTTGACAGCGGCTCCAATTAGCGCAAGTGCTGGACTTAGCAAGCATATTTATTACCCTGGACTTGGCGTAACTGTACAGCCAGAATATGACAAAGATCTTACTGATTGGACCAACTTAGTTGGTCAAGCTGGTGCTACTGCTGGCGCATTAGCGGCCGGAGCAAACAGACTGACAGTACCTCGTCTGCTTACGATGATTGATTATGCAATGGGCCAGTATATCAAACCTGTTACTATTGGCGGAAAAGGTTATTACCTGATGTTCTGTCATCCTGACGAAATTAGATATCTTCGCGATCCTTCAATATCTAATAGTTTTGGTAATTATTGGAAAGACGAAGCAGCACTAACAGATATCAAAAAACTGATCCCAGAAGCAGAAATGACTCTTGGTGGTGAATTGATTATCGTCCGCGATCGTCGTGCTCCAACATTGGTTTCTTCTGGTACAGGTTCTAGTTATACTCTTACTTTCGGTTATTTGAAGTATGGACGTACAACTACAAGAACTACTGGAACTGGTGCTCAGTACTTTAACGTAAATGTCATGTGTGGCGCTGGAGCTTTGGCGAAATACGAGCCTGAACTTCCGCATTTTGAAACACAGAAGGATAATTACGGTAAAGATAAAGGTAATGGTTTTATTGGTGGTGTTGGTTATCAGACTCCATCTTTTGATGTTGACAGTGCAAGTCAATCGAATACTTCTGCACAACAAGAAGGTTCTATGCTTGTTCTTTCTCAGCGTGAATAGTACCACATTTTGTATGTGGGTGGAGGGCAACTTCCACCTACTTTCTTAATCCTATTATAAAGGAGTTTTGTTATGAGTAGTTTGATTATAGCCAAAGGGCTGAAAAAAGCAACACAAGAAGATAAACGGGAGTTAGCGGAATTTTGCAATCCACCGATCAAGTGCATAAAAGTAAAACACAAAGAACTTTGCGATACGGACAGAGCCATAATGGGTTATCAGTCTGTGGAACTGTTCATTCGGTTCGTGGGTGGACGACGACGTGTTGATAGCAGATGGAGCCAGAACGTAGATGGGAAACCTGTATCGAGTCATCATCTTGTTTTTTACCCGAACAAATTGCAACAGGGTGTTGGGTATCTTCCTGACAGTGAGTATAATCGTAAAACGCTTGTTAATGGGTATCACCATAATAGACAATTTGATTATTTCGATAAAGACATTGAAAAAGAAATTAGAGATGCTGCTGACATCCTTAAAGAAGGGTCAAAAGCCAGAGACGCTAAGTACAGAGAACAAGCAAAAAGATTCGTATTCGCCGAACGAGTAGATTTCTTAGATGAGCTTAAGCTGAGACATCCAAAAGGTTGGGCGACAACAAGATCTTACAAAGATACAATTATACCTGAAATTAATCAGAAGCTACAGGAGTTTCTAAATGCAGACGACGCAGGAATTTATATCAGCGATTAAAGAAGACTACGCTCCAGATTGGAGTCCGGTAAAGTTATTGTCGTATGCGGATAGAGCACAGAGGTATTTGTTCTCTAACAATTGCGCTCAGACTACCTTTATAAATGGCAGCGACCCAGACTTTCCAATCCCTTATTTGCAGACAGTTGATTCTACTCTTCAGTATACAATCAACGAAGCCAACCTGAAGGATTCTGCGGGTAGCGCAGTTTCTCTTACAAGTGGTGGGTACACAATTGTACCTCGTGTAGCTCGCAGAGTGTTTATCGCACTGTCTGATGTTTCGGGATACAATGAGGCTCAAATGTTTATAGGGCGAGACTTTGATTGGTCTGGCCTTAATCCGTATTGGGCGAAAACATTATATGGTCTTCGGTTCTACATGATACCTGTAGATATTAGAGCTGCAAGTGGATTGGAAGCTGCGAAGGTTACTTTCCTTGAAAATCCAGGTGATACTACAGATAGATATTTGGTGGAGTTTTATTATGGTCCAGTAAAATTGTCTGGATTAACCATTCCGTTTTCATTTGATATTGATAGATGGGAAGATGCAATGCGTGATGGTGTTGCAGGCTATATCGAAATGTCCCGAAATGGGAAGAGTGACAGATTAGATAAGTTTCAAAACTATTGGAAACGAAGATTCCTTAACTCGCTCAATGAGCATATGGAAGAAAAGAAGCCATTGGTTGTTGAAGAGAGGCCATACGGATAATGGGAAGAAAACAACGCTCTCCGCAATCAAGATCGTTTGATGAACGAGATATATTTAGGAAACAAGAAGATTTCTCTGCTGGCGTTTATCAGGATTTGCCTGTTTCGCAAGTACCGTTAAATGCTCTGGCTAAGTTAGAAAATTTTGTAAATAGAGGTCAGCGGCTATCGACTCGTGGTGGCAGCAAGTTGTGGGGTGATTATTCAACTTCTACGGCTGCTGCTGCATTGCCATCCTTTAGAACTGGATACGCGTCAACATCGACTGTTTCTAGTAATATCAGGACAATATCAATAACTGCTGGTGACAACTTTACGACTGCGGATATCGGTCGTTATTATGTTAGAGACAATGGTGATAATGAAAGAATCCAATCAATTGTAACAATGACATCAATTCAGACTTATACAAAAAGCGCTGACGTGACTGATGATACCGCAGCGTCAATTCGCGGAGCTGTTCATGGCAGATACTTCCACAAAACGACAAAAAAGATAATACTTCATATAGATACCAGGCTTTATGTGACAGATGTTTACATTGGCTCTTGGACTTTAACAAACAAAGTTTGCTACGATAGCCTTGGTGATGCAGACTCAACATTCACAGAGTTCGGTGATTACGTTATAGTTGCAAATAGTAATGGGATTTTCAAGTTAGATCTCAGCACTACTCCATATTTTTATTGGAAAATTAATACTCCAGTTCCATCGGTGTTGATAAGTGATGTAAACGCGCTTTCAACAGATCCTCAGCAATCTACAGATTCAGATTTGTATCCTTATGGTCGCAAAAGAGTTTATTCAATGACTCGGCTTAGTGGAACTGGCGTTAGAGATAGAAATTCTTCTGGCGTTAGCATTGAGCAAGAATCTGGCACTACAGCTTTGGATGACAATAGTATTGATTTTGGAGTAAATTGGACAGACGCAATTATAAGTTCTACTGATACAGATACTTTTGGAACATTAACAGTTCCAGTTGATACCGCAGATGCTACTGAGACACAAAGGCATTGGACTCATTATTCTGTCTATGCGACAAAAGATGTTGGGGAGTTTGGTGTAAGTCCAGATAATGGTATTGGAAATAACACAGAGCTACTTGTTTGGGAAATGGACATTCCAATTGGGAGCGCTTATACTGCTTCGGTTGATACCAATGGTGCCATGTTGATCTCTGCGGGAATAATCGGTGCTATAGATGTTGGCTCTCAGATAAAAAATGTTGCAGGAAATTCTTTTGAAGTCTCTGTTTTTACAGATACGACTCACTGTACGCTTGTTGATGTCGGTTTGACTACATACTCCGGTGGCGTGATAACATCAACAGAGTGGGGCATTGGAAAATCAAATGTAATTAAAGCTTCTCAAGCTGGAACTACGGTAACAATATCTGCGGAAGTAACTGGCTTTGAGGCTGGAGATGTCGGTCATCCAATATTCTGGTCTGACGGCAGTAGGAGCTATATAACGACGTTTACTAGAGCAGACATAGTTGAAGTTGCCGACTCTACAACTCGAACGGATATGGCTGGCTGTATGCGTCCTACGGCAAGGGCTGCAACTAGTGACGTAACTGATGCGGTGTTAAGTGCCCGTGTAGGTGCTTGGCCGTTAGTTCAACGGTTCTGGACAAGAGTTCCAGCAACCAATATCGCTTTAGTTGTTCCTGGTTTTATGTTCGCAGCGGTTAGAGGTGGATCTGTATTCTATTATAGCCAAATGCCAACTGATTTTGAATACATGATGGGTTACTACCATCCAGCGTTTCAGTTTTCAAATGTTAAAGATGCAATTATACAAATGTCTGAGTTTGATGAATACATATCAATGAAGTGCAGACATAGCACTTATAGAATTACAAAGAATACATACATAAATGAGGGCAATAAGGATCTTGGCGAGAACATTGCTGTGATTACATCTCTCGATCAGGCTGACGCAAATACTGGAATCATTGATTATGGCGGTGTTGCGTTTAAAGATGCAAATACAGAAATCGTTATTACCGATGAGCCTGCAATTAGATTGTTCGATGGGATGCGATACTCTGAAAATATTGCTGATGATAGAATTATGGAAGATTTACGAAGTATGCAAGCTGCGTATGCAAGTGCGTATCATCCTTTTATCGGGTTCATCTTCTGGGGATTACAATAATGGCAGATAAAATAGTACGAGATGTCTATTCTACAGTTCCTGGGATTCGGCCTGATTTTGAGTTTACTCCAATTAGGGGAAAGGTTAATCTTGAGTGTACGATTAACAACAAGACTCAAATTGGCGAACCAGATGTAGCGCAAGATGTTTACTTAGGAACCACCGAGGACCGTGTGGTTATTGACGAATACAACAATTAGGGGTTACAATGGCTTCGACCGAAAACTGGGCAGTACAGAGAATAAATGACATTCTAGCGACTATTAGAGCGAACATCGGAGCGTGGCAGCAGGCCATTGTTACAGATCTCGGAAATTCGATGTCGTGGGCTGATAGTTCTGACAATCTATACATTGGTAGTACTCAATATTACATCGACACTGGTGGCACGTCTAATTATGTAAACAATGATTTTGGACAGGTGACTCTCCACGATTCTTTGCTTGTCGATCAGACAATATCCCGTAGTGGTGGGGCTGATGATAAGATAGATTTTACAGATGATAGTATGGCGTTTACTCTAGGCGGGGTACTGGGGTTAACCATAGAAGACGACAAAGTTTTCACTGCGTTGGATGTTGGAATTGGAATTGCTGCGCCGGACAGAGAGTTGCATGTATGGCGTGGTAGTGCTGGGGCTGTAGCGGCAGAGGTGGATGCGGTTGGTGTCTTCGAGTCAAACGCAAACTGTGCAATTAATTTACTTGCACCAGATGCGAGTACAACAAGCATTATGTTTGGAAATCCTGGGTATTCAAATTATGATGGACGCATATCTTACACTGGTTCGACGAGAAATATGACATTCCGTACTGCAAGCACAACAAAGATGACACTGACAAGTGATGGAAATCTTGGAATAAACACCACAACTCCAGTAGGATTATTTGACGTAAAGACAAATGCAGGTGGTGGTGATGATGGTGTAGATGGAATTACACTTTTAAGCCCAGCAAGCTTTCCTGTATTTTCTGCTCATAGAAATGGAAATGGTTCGGCAAAATTAGATATGTGGTCAAGCAATGGATCAACACATAGGTTTTCGATTAATATGTCTGATTCTGAAGATAGGATATGGCTTGGCACAGAAACTGATTCTAATCTTAGGATAATTACAAACGGTAACGATAGAATATTTATAGACGGAACTAGTGGGAACATTGGGTTTGGCTTGACTCCTGCGGCAGAAATATTAGAATTAAATGGAGCTGTCTTGATTGGGGACAGTGCTGGAACAACAAATGGTACTGTGCGTTATAGTGGAGGAGATGTCGAGGCTAGGGTTGGCGGGGCCTGGGTTTCACTGACAGCCGCAGCTACAGGCTATTGGGATAGAGACAGTGTGAACGGAGAGGTCTACCCATCAACCCTAACGGATAAGGTTGGTGTCGGGACAGATGCTCCTGTTTCTGATTTGCAAATTAATAATAGTGGAAATGATACAATATTACTATTAACAAATACTGTAACAGGCGCGACCGCTACCGATGGTGGTAAAATATGGATGGATTCAGCTGTACTCGATATTAATAATCAATCTTCGGGAGGAACGACTTTCTCCATAGCTGGTGCGGAAAAAATGCGCATTGACAATAGCGGGACAAGCATAGGAATCGGAATA
>Ga0075125_10000542_pt1 | contig 16872 bp, 23 predicted proteins | sample AntAceMetag02UKN_FD_69810 | JGI IMG/M metagenome (GOLD analysis project Ga0075125, IMG submission 69810) | Saline lake microbial communities from Ace Lake, Antarctica - Antarctic Ace Lake Metagenome 02UKN | ecosystem: Environmental > Aquatic > Non-marine Saline and Alkaline > Saline | place... | reverse complement strand
TGTAATCAATCTTACCCCCTATTGACTTATTCTTTTAGATAACAATTAAAACAAAAAAGTATGTTTGGAAATAGATATATATTAAGTCGTGCTGAATCTAATTATCTGTTGAAACTTTTACGTGATCCTGACATGAAGCGCAACAAAAGATTAGACAAGGCCATAGCTAAGCGTATTGTAAATAAGTATAAATTAATTGACTGGAATAATAAATAGTATGTTAAAAGACAAAATTAAAAATGCAACTGGAATAGTCCTAATCTCTTTTATAACTTGTGTAGTGTTATTTGTAGGATTTATATTAGGATTATTTATGGGTCAGAACTTTTGTGATGTAGGAAAGTTAATTAGTGAAGATTCACACTTTACAGAAATGACAGAAATTGCAGAAAGTAAACTACCAGTTATAACAGAACTTACAGAGGAGATACCTTTAGATATAGAAGCAGAAGGAACGGTTGTAAAAGCTACTTATTACTCCAGAGAGGGCTGTATAAACTGTCATCCGAACTTAATAATGGCTAACGGAGAGCCTTTAGACGATAACGCTTATGCTTTAGCTTATGACGCTGTACCACTTGGAACTATTGTAACTATCTGTAATATGGCAGAGACGAATTGTATTGACGCAGAAGTAACTGATAGGATTTGCGACCCTTTACACGCAGATTTAACACCAGTTTTGTTTCAAGAATTTGCTCCACTATCACTTGGGGTTATTGATAGATTAATTTTATATTGTAATGATGACGAATGTTACTAACCCCCTCATCTAAGGGACAAATAAATTAAATATATGACGGAAGAAAAAAAATTGTTAAAGATACTTATAGCATTAGCTCTTATTTGTATATTCTCATTATTATTTTTAGATGCACGCAATAAAAAAATATATCAATGTAAATATAATGGTTATTTTGAAACATATCGTTGGAGAAGTGAAGAAAATGAAACAGATATGGAAAACGATACTCACTGTTATGTAGACAAAAAATATTCAACATTTAATAGAAGACCCCCCAAACAATAAATTATAAACCTAACTATAGAGCATAGTATGACGCAGGTGGCGGTTGCTCGCTTAGCAATATAGTGCTTGCGCTATGGTATCGCTTCCACTTTGGGTAATAGCACAAACGCCTAGAGAATGAATAGGGCGTGTAAAAGTTATCCTGCCTGCGTCATTGTGTGCTTTAGTAATTAAGTAAATAAATATGTCAAAACAACAAACAAAAGATGAGGAGATAATTAAGAGAATATATGATTAAACATGGATTTAAAGGTACACGATTTTATAAGATATGGGAGTGCATGAAATATAGGTGTAAGAAAAAATCTTACAAATATTATGGTGGTAAAGGAATTAAGGTTTGTGAATATTGGCAGAAGTTTGAAAACTTTAGAGATGATATGTATGAAAGTTATTTAGAGCATGTAAAACAACATGGCGAAAAACAAACAACTATTGATAGAATGGACAGTAATAAAAATTACGAATTAAGTAATTGTAGGTGGGCTACATATAGTATGCAAACAGTTAATCGAGATAAAAAAGCTAAATTTAGAGGAGTAACTAAAGATGGAATAAAATGGAGAGCGGAAATATCTATGGATTGTATAAAACATTATTTAGGAAATTTTGATACTGAAAAAGAAGCCGCAATGGCTTACGATTCAGCAGCTATTAAATTACATAAAGAATATGCAAGAACCAACTTCTAAAAAAATTAAGAAAATGATAGCCCAAGCCAGAGCAGATGAGAGGGAGAAAATATTAAAACTTGTTAAAAAAATTGCTGATGATGCCAATATAAAATACCATTCAGCGAGAGCAGATGATAACGATGTAGGAGGTATACGATGGGGTAGCAAAGTTGAAGTTTGTATTAAAATAAAAGAAGAAATTAAATCACTAAACCAATAAACTATATGTCAAAAAATAAAGATGAATCAAAGCAAGAAGATTGGGCTGTTGAATTTGATAAACGATATTTTGTAACCAAGACTGGAATTTTGCGAGAAAAAACAGTTTTATACAATGGACAGCAATTTTATAAAAATACTACTTTAGATGTAAAACAATTCTTTGGTTATCATATCCAACAAGCCAGAGCAGACCAAGATAGAATAAGTAGAGAATCCGAACGTCAAAAGATTAAAAAACTTTTATTAGAAAAAGGTAATGGAGGAGGTAATTGGAGAAGAATTATTGAGCAACTAATTAAATAACTATGACTTTTTCAAAACAACTTAGCCAACGCCTCCAAGAACTTGGTATTGATATACCTGATTCGGGTTTGTGGTGGGTACAAGATATAACTCATGGAGAATGGCGTTTTAAAACTGGTAAAAAATCAGGTAGCGATTGGGAAGAATCTTATCCAGCCCTCTCCCTCTCAAATCTGCTTTGCTTGTTGCCAGAAATAATTATAGGAGAAAGATGTGCTGATTGCGATAGTCCTGAAACATATTGCACTTGCAAAACAGAAAAATTTAATGAGATAAGAAATTCAACCTATTTTGCACACCAAATACTCAATATATTTCTAAATAAATCAGAAGAACAAGCATACAAGCTAAGCGAGGAATATATTTTAAAACTAATTAAATAAATATAGATATGTCAGAAGAAATTTTACAACACGAAAAACAACTCTCAATTAGAGAGCGTGTAGCCATTCAGTTAATTCTTATGATTCTCAAAATCGTGAAGCCAACTAGCTCAACATATGATTTTGATAAAGAAATTACAAAAATTAATGAAGAACTAAAACAACCTAAGGAGTAAACTTGAGATACCTAATCTTTCTACTCCTCATAGCCTGTGACAGCTCTAGATCAACTCAAATAGAGTTACCAGTCCTTAACGCTGTTAGACCTGATACTACTCAAGCGTGGGTAGTATACATAAAGGAGAGCGATATGCCAGTAAATGACGCAGTAGTCCGATGCCCAGTCTGCAAGAGGGTTTTCAACAAACCAAGTGATACTTGGAGAGACATCGGAAAATATCTCGACGATGAACTGGAAAGTAGGCAGATACCAGTAGAACACAGACTCTGTGGAGGTGCAAAATGTACTCACGCTATCCCAACGGAATAGGTATGCTAGTGGTAGGAGCGTTCCTGCTGTGGCTCTTTGTACGGTAGTAAACGAGGGGGGTAAGAAAATCTTATACCCCCTCACAAATTTAATTATTAGTAAAAAATAATATGAAATATAAAATTGGAGATAAGGTTTGGATGCTAAGTAGTAACAAGTTAGTACAAGAACCTATTAGAGCAATATTAGCCTTTAGAGATGAAGTAAATTATAGGTTTGGAGATGGAATCAAGGATTTTGATGATGTATTAGGTACATTTGGTTGGCGACCTGAAAAAGAGATTTTTGCAACCAAAGAAGAATTATTAGAAAGTCTCTAACCAAACTTGGCACAAGAGAAGCCTTAAACTCTGTACTTAGAGTAATAACAAACGCCTCAAAGATAGCTTATGACAAAACGAGAAAAGATTTTAGTAGGTATATTATGTTTAATATTTTTTTTTGTTGGACTAATATTTACTTTTTCTAAACGTGGTTTATTGGTAATAATATGGTCTTATGAAATATTTTTTCTTTCTGTAATAATAACTTTTATAGGTTTAATTATTTATAAATTTATAAAAGGCAAAGAAATAGATTGGGAATCTATTTCTATTCTTCTTCTTCCATTTATCTTTTATATTTCTTATAAAATAATCTTTGAATGGCTTTGATGTTTTAAATTGTAACTATTCAAAGATAAACCATAAGATGTAGATAACTATACCCCAGAACAATCCTTGATTAATTATGTTAAAAAATTTATTCATATGTTGGAGGAAAAAATACAAAAAACAAAATGTAGGATCGGTGTACTTAAAAAAATGATTTTAATTCGCAAGAAGACTATAAAGATTTCAACTACAGAAATCAAAAGTTGCGAAGATGAATTAGAATTACAAGAGTTATTATTAATAAATAAAAGACGTGAATCTTTATAACCATCAGCAAGAACTCATAGATCTTAATCCTCAAAAGCATCTACTCGCGCATGAATGTGGAACTGGTAAGACTCTTACAGCTATTAAACTTGCAGAAATAAATGCTACGAGTGTGCTTGTTATTTGCCCGAAGAGTATTAAAGAACAATGGGCCAGGGAGATTAAAAAGTTTAAAGAAGTAGATGATATAGTGTGGCGCGTAGTATCTAAAGAAGAGTTTAAAAAGAATGCTAAAGAATTTCCTGCTGTTGATTGTATTATAGCTGATGAGTTTCATTACTTTTCCTCAACAACTTCTCAGATGCACAAAGCACTGTACGCTTATATAAAAAAGCACAAGATAGAGTTTGTATATGGCTTAACAGCTACGCCATATATGTCAACAGCTTGGAATATCTTTGCTCTTGCACGCTTACTAGGACATGAGTGGAGTTATCCAGAATTTAGAGACAGATACTTTTATATGATACCAATGGGACATAGGAAAATACCTAAGCAGAAAACTGGTATAGAGAGTGAGATAAAAGAAATGATAAATAATATTGGTAACACAGTGGCCATGAAAGATTGTGTAGATCTACCTGAAAGTATTTATCAGCAAGAGTATTTTGATCTTACTCCTGAGCAAGTGCAGGCAATAGATAGCCTTGAAGATACTGTGCCAATAGTACGCTGGACTAAGGTTCATCAAATATGTTCTGGATCACTCAAGGGTGATGAGTACACTAAGAATCAGTTCTTTAAGAGTGAGAAATTAGACAGGCTCCTAGAGATAGCTACAGAACACAAAAAGCTAGTAGTAGTGTGTCGGTATAATAATGAGATTGAGATGTTAGCAAAAGAATTACGAAAGAAATATAATGTTGTATGTATTACTGGTAAAACTAAGAACCGAGATAAGATGGTTACGGTAGCTAATAATCTTGAAGAATGTATAGTGCTAGTAAATGCAGCATGTTCGTGCGGATATGAGTTGCCTACATTTCCTACAATGGTGTTCTATAGTTATGATTTTAGCCTTGTAAACGCTGTGCAGATGCAAGGTCGTATACAGCGGATAGATCATTTACAGCATTGTATCTATATATCACTCATTGTGCGCAATAGTATAGATGAGGATGTATATAAATGTATTCAAAAGAAAGAAGATTTTAATATTGAGATTTATAAACTAAATAAAAAGTAATATGGAAGAAGCAAAATATAAGTTAGATCAAAAGGTATTAGTAGCCTTTAAAGGTAAAATACGTGAAGTACAGATACAGCAAATAACAAGAAGTAAAGAGAATACATTATATTATTTTCGAGATATGATGGCTTCATTTTATGAGGAAGATGTATACTTGAGCAAAGAAGAGTTGTTAAAATGTTTAAAAGGGGAATAAATAATATGTCAACAAAATTTGAAGAATATTTACGAGAAGAACATTCCAAAGATTATTCAGGGACAGATGATTATATGCAAGATGATTACGAAGCTTGGCTTACTAACTTAGATAATGAAGAGTTAATTGAATTTGGAAACAAAGCAATGGAACTAATTAAATAATATATGAAAAACAAACACGAACAAACATTTTGCACTAAGCTACAGAAATGGATGAAGTATAATATACATTCTAGTATTGCTTGGGAGGCCAAGATTGTGATGGGTACTGGAACACTAAACTATAAGGCCATACCTGCTCATGAACTAAGAAACTTGAAACTAGCTAAGCACAAAAAGATTATTCATAAGTTTAGTGATTACAGTAGACTTGGAACAATCTTTGATGGCTTTATGCTTTACAAAGTACCTGCATATATTGTTGTGCAGTGGATTAGGCGCGGTAACAAAAGATTCTACATGATAGATATAGATAGGTTCCTTGAAGAGATTAAGAGTGGTTCGAAGAGCCTTACAGAGGAACGTGCAAAGTATATAGGTCTTATCTGCGATCTATCTTAAATTGCTCCATGTTGAAGATCTTCTTCTTCTTCAGTTTTCATAATAATATGAATATATTTAAAGAGATACTAGATGTTATATTAAAGATTGCGCTTACATTACTTATAGGGCAAATCTTTTGGTTAGGCATTGAGAGTTTTCTAACGCAATTCTAAAAACTTATTGTAAACATCTCTTGTCATTAGCCTTGATTCTTTTAGTTCTGAGAATTTATTAAGTAATTCATCACCGCTAAGATCTTGTGTAAGCTCCATTACTTTTTCTGCTCTTCCAATAATTTTAGCTTTCTTTACAAATGATTCAATAATTTTTGATTTTTGTTCATCATCAAGATTTTTATATTGTTCATCATCAAACAAATTTTGTAATTTACTATTTATAATTTGACCAGTACGTTTCCATAGTGCTGTATTCTCTTGTGGAGTTAAAGAAGCAAAGCCTTTTTTATCACCAACTAATGTTGGAGATACTTTATAATCTAAATCATATAATCTTCGCAACTCTGATATAACTGGAGTTGTGATTTGTTTTTGTGGACGTGTTGGATCTAGCATTACTTCAAGTGGATTTCCTCTTCTTGCAATTTCTTCACCAAAGATAGTGACCTTTGGTTCTAATGATTCACGCAAGAATGGTATACGAGATTTAAAATAATCTAACATTTTTTCAGAACGTCTTTCTTTTGTATCTTTGCTTTTTGCTATATCAGAAATTAAAGTTGGCACAAGTGATCCAATCATACTACTAGCCCAAAACTTAGCTGATCTTTCAGGATCATTTATAGCATCCAAAGTTCTATTAACGCCTGTTAAGAATGTTTGCTCTGTAAATGATTTAACACTTCCTGCTAAAGCTTTAATCATTGCTTCTGATGCAGAACCAGAAGTTTTAAAAGCATTATAAAAATGACCGCCAATTAGTAATACATTTCCAGCTGGGCCAAGTGCTTGAATAGAGCGCCATTTCTCTCCAACTTTAATTGAATTTGGTTTTCTGCCTTCTGCTTCCCATAGTTTCTGTTCTCTTTCGCTTTTTGGAAAATCAAGAGTCATTAAGTTTCTTTTAAATAGTTCAGTTCCAATTGCCAATACTCCAGTACCAGTAAGTCCACGTCCAATAGCTTGAGAAAATAAACGCTGATCAAAGTTTCCTTTTCCTATATTTTTAAAAATAGTTTGAGCAATACCTATTGGAGTATAGTGTATAATCTGTGTAGCTACAGCTGATGGAGTTCTTCCAAAAGGTACAACAATTTCTCCAAGTCCACCACCAATTTCTTGAATCTTTTTAGCAGCGTTTCCAAGAGCAGTTTTATTTTGAAATACAGCTGTCTCAGCATCCAGTACTGAATACTTTAACATGTCATCAGTAGGATTTTTAATCAAATTATCAACAAATTTGGCTCTCTCAGAGCCTCTTAGACCATTTGTAATGGCTTGAGCCTTAGCTTGATCTGCTAGAGAACGAGCCTTAGCTCCATAATAGAATGGTTGATCTTCAGAACCAAGTACTCTAAAAACTGTTTCCTCATATTTTTGAAGACCTTTAGCTACTTTACTATTTCCAAAACTTACACGCTTCCAATCTAATTTTTGTGCTACATTTCTTTCATCAAAACCTGTTTTTAAAAATCTTAATCCTTTGCCAAATCCTTCTTTTACACCACCTGCTGTTCCTCTGAGTGTAGGAGAGATTGTTCTTTTTCCTGTGAACAAAGAAGAAACCTTATCAACTGCTGTTGCTGGAATATCTTTTATTGCTTCAGTAGCAAGATGACTTATATTAGCAAAGATATTTAAACCAGATGTTTTTAATCCAGTTAAAAGTCCGGCTTTCCATACTGAAATAACTTTTTGTATTAAAGGTGATGGTATTAAATCAGCAATTTCATCTTGTAGTTTTTTAAACTTTATTGCTTTTTCTGTACCATCTTTCATTGATTGTATCTCTTTCATTTCATTAATGATTTTTTTTGATTGTTCACCAGTAAGTTCTGGAATCTTTTTTGTTAATTTTGCTGCTTCATTATATTTCTGTATTTGTTTGGCTGCAAAACGTACCTGACCTTCTGGGGTTAGACGCGCTAAAATTGAAGCAGCCTGGACACTTCTTCCTAATTCAGTTAATTTAACTGCCATTTTATTAGCAACATCAGCTGCCTTATCATATATAGCATTTTGCACTCCTTTGCTAGTTGCCAATTCTGCCTGCGCACTATAATGCTTTAAAAGTTCAGATGCAGTAGCCACTGCTTTTTCGTCAGTACCTTCTGCAACTAACTTTTCTGCAACATTAATATCATCTTCAATAAGAGTTCTAGCTTTTTGAGCCAGCTCATCTGTGCTACGAGGAGTATATAATCCTTCTACTTTCTTAATTTCAGGAAAGGCACTTTTAACACTTGTAACAAATCCTCTTTCTCTTAATCCATTAGCTTGTTTGAAGAAGTCTTCAATATTTATTTTTTGTTTTTTAAATACTTCCAATTTATTTTTATCTAGATTTTGAATAAAATCCTTTACACTCTTAAACTTAGTTGCTTCTTTAGCTAATGGTTGTAATTCTTTTGATAGTTTAGGGATAACTTTCTCAGCTATCTTTTCTGTCGCTTTCCCTGTAACTTTTTGTAAACCACCTGCAATAACATCAACAGCACTTTTACCAAATTCTTCTTCTAATCTTGCAAGTTCTTTTTTTGCTTGTGGAGTATCTATATTTTTTAGAATAAATATATTTTTTGCAACTTGAGGTGTAGTATCTTGAGGTGTTTTATGTGGATCAATACGTGCTAAAAAATTAGAAAGAAAATCACCAATCTGTTTTACCTTTTTTGGTTGTACAGCTTTTCGTAAATTCTGTGCTATCTGCATTTTCTCTTTTGCTTCTCGTGTAAATATTGAAGGTATAACACTATCTTTTTTTTCTATTTCCTTAACTTTTATATTAAAAGATGATTTCGTTTTTTTAACTTTTAATTGAGTTGTATCTTTTTTTGTTTTAGACACTGATAAAGGAGCAAACTTTTGAGGTTTGGCAACATTTAAAATAGGTTTCTTTTCAACCTCTTTTGCTTTCTCTTCTTCTTTACCAGCGAATAAAGGTTGATACCCAGATTGTTTGGTTGGAGAAGTTTCTGTCTTATCAAAAATAGATTTATATGCCATATTTAGAAGTCATCAAATCCTTTACCTTCACCTAAAAACTTCTTAGCAGTTGAATCATTTGGATTTAAAACAAGATTTGGAGGATATGCTCCATCGAACCAAGTTAATAATTCTGGAGAATTAACAGCAACACTTTCTCTTATCTGTCCATATTTCTTTGTATCAACATAATTATCATCACCTTTTATTTGAGCTATATCTTGTGCTACTGCTGTTCTCTCTGAACTTCTATCAACTTTCCCAGTTGGTTTTATTAGTGTATTTTTTTGATATATTCTTGATAATGGAATCTTTGCTTGCGCGTCTGTTAGTGAATCGCTAACAGTAATACCTGCGTCAGGGTACTTTTGAATTAATCCTTCAATTAGTCCTTGTTCTTTATTTTCTTCTTCTGCTAATGATTTATATTCAATACCACCAATTTCAATAGTTTCTCCTACTGGTAAGTCTTGTAAAAGATTAACTAAAGATTGTTGTTCTTTTACTTCATCTCCAAGTGATTGTGCATTTTGAATTTCTTGATAATTAGTATAGAACTTATCAAACGTTCCAGTTGGAAGTCCAATATTACTTTCAAATGCAGATCTTTCTTCTGAGCTTATATCACCAATAGGAACATTTGAAGTCATTAATAAATTCATATTGTCTAATGCTTGGTCTCTATTTTCTTTTGCTTCTTCTTGTTCTTGCCCAGTTATTTGTAAAGCAAGCTCTGCTTTTTTAAAGATAAGATTGTTTTGAGTATCTTGCATTCTATCTAGAGCAGTCTGAGCTTGTTCAGAAGCCTGGAAGTTACCCGAAGAAATAGCAGCTTGTTTCTGTTTCTCAAGTTCTGCTATTCGATTAGTAGTATCTTCTTGTATTGAGTTTAAGAATGAAAGACCAGCAGTAGAAAGTCCAAGGCCACGACTTTGCCCTAGTTGTCCTTTACCAGAACCTAAACGATTCTCACCAGCTGTTCTTTCACCTTCTATAAGTGGTCGATAAATATTCTCTACTTGCAATCTATTAGCTTCTTTAGCTTTTGCTTCACGATCAAATATATCAGATTCACTCATTGCAGAAGTAACACCACTAAGCATAGTATTAGCTTGTTCAGTTGGTGTTGCTATAGGATCTGGTGCCACTACAGTAGGCGCTGTATCATTTGCAGCGAGCGCATCTTTAGATTGTTGTTGTAATTCTGTTAATGCCATAATTAAGTTTTAATAATATAATTAAATACTTGGTAAGGTTGCAAGTTATTATGAGCAGTATTACTACCAGCGGAACCAGTAGCACCAGCCGCTGGTTGATCACCATCTAAAACTCTGGTGCCCGCGCCTTGCGCATACATACTTATAGAAATAGCTGCTGTTGTATGTGTATGTGCAGCCATTTCTGCTTCTGTTATTACATGAGTTTCTTCACCACCAATTGCACCAAGAGTAGTAAATGAACCAGTATCTAAACCTACAGGAACATTTCCTCTTAAATCAGGAACATTAAATGTTGTGCTTCCGTCTCCAACACCATAACCAGTACCAATAATAGCAAATAGTTCTGAAAATGTTGTACGGGAAATTGCAGCGTCATCACATAGGACAAATCCTGAAGGAGCAGCTGCGGCTCCCCATAACATAATTGATCCTATTGGCATATTACCACCAGTCTCATCAGTATCCGTTACATACTTATTACTACTACTAGGTGTTCCAGATGTACCACCAAGAGCGTCTTTCTCACTAGCTGTTACTGTTTCAAGATCTTCATTATGCCCCCATACTAACTGTGTTGCAGTCTGCGCCCATCCTATAAGTACTTCAACTGTTCCAGCACTCTCACTCAATTCACCAGCTGTATCTGATAAGTATTGCTTTGCGCCAGGTGTCATACCAGTCTGTGTTTGATCCAATCCACTTAGTAATACACCGCCTGTTATAGCTGCGCCATCTGTACCTGCTCCTTGCGCTATACCAATCTTTATTCCATTAGATGTTCCTGCAACACTTGCATCTGTTAAATACCACTCTGCATCTGATTCTTTGAGATATACCATTTCACCTTCTGCAATTGTTGTTCCAGCTGTTGCTTCAATAACTTCCTGATCATAGTTAGCTGCTCCACCACCTATACCATCAACATAAGCTTTTGTAGAAGCATGCGTTGCTGCGGTTGGGGTTGGTACAATTGGATTTGCACTAAAAGTCTTTACGCCACTTACAGTCTGCGCGCCATCTATATTTACATATTGCAATGATAAGAAATGATCATCATTAGTTACAATCAATGTTGCACCAGCATTATGTTTCTTTTTATTTGCATCAACATCTCCTGTACCATTGTAAAAGTTATAACCCCAAACACAACCTGTTAGTTGCATTGAAGTTGTGTTATCTGTAAGGCCAGTACAAGAACAAATTTCTTCATTAGATGTTCCTTCATCAATCTTGAAGAACATAATGTCTCCAACATCAGTCATCGCCAAGCGATTACTGTCTTTAGTTATTATTGAATCTACATTGAGTGTAGTACCACTTCGAGATGAACCTTCATCAAGATCATCTTTAATTGATACTGACACTCCACTTGGACGGAATGTTGCCATATGATTTTAATTTAATTATGTATTAGAATTTAATTTTCTTCGTTCGTCTATTCCTTTTAGTATTGGGTTGATACTTAATGAGGTAATTGCCCAGTAACTCTCTGCTATTGTTTCTTCGTCATATAGTGTCTCTATCAAAACTTTGTAACGAATACTTTTTTGTGGACTAAATTGAATAGGTACACTGAATGGATATGAATCAAGAATATCTGGACTTCGCGCGCCAAGAGACATTGTACCAATTATATTTACTCCGATTGCTGAAACCTTTGTATCAAATACATAAGTATTATCATTCCATTTAATCGTAGCGCTTTTAGATGAACCTTCAACTCCGAATGGTCCATATAGAATTGTAACTTTAATTTTTGTATCAGCTTTAATTAAACCATTTAGATATACAATATTAAATTCTTTGCCTTCTTCTGGTTTACTTTTTTCGAAACCTTTTGAAACCCATTTGTGTTTTATACCTACTCCATTCGCACTGTTTCTAGCAAACATCTTATATACATTCTGACTTACTGATGAACCTGCATATAGATTTTCACCATCCACTAGCCAGTCATTTACATAAATATTACTGTATATACTTAAATCTCCTTGTTTTTTTCCATCTACACCGCGCCTTATATAATAAGCAATTACAGTGTCATTGTTTGAAGATGAACTACTTTTTTTGCATGCAACAAATATTGCGCGCTTAGATGGATAATATACACTTGCTGCTGTTGAGAAATCAAAAGCATCAATTGTTGGCATGATAACATCTGTAATACTATCTATATTTAGAGCATCGTCACTTTCTAATGCTCTACGCAAGGATTTAATTCCTTCTTGTCCTGATGTATAATATGATACATTATTTTCTCCTGCACCTGCTTTTAAATTAGTTGCACCACTATCCTGAGCCAATGTTACAACATCTAATTGTGGAATTTTTGCTGCTGCTGTATAATTTAATTGGAATACTAATAAACCATCTTCTTTATGAATTATTATTCTTCTATTCTCTCGCGCATCTAAAAGTGTTATGGGGCCACCACCGTCCGGAAAGTCCTCTATGCCTGCAGCATCTGGAGTTGTTGCAACTGTAAAATCAGTAGCATTAGCAACTACAGAATAATTTAATACACTAGTATTAATTGTAGCTATCCATAGTCTTGCTCCTGCAACTGTCATAACATTTCCTTTTGGATCTGCGCTATGCGTAGTAACGTCAGGAGATTGCGCAACACCACTACCTGCTACTGGAGCCTGAGTAGTTGGCGCTGGAGTTACACCTGTAAGAGTTTTGGCAGTTATTCCTGTGTATGCGTATTGTGTGCCATCAACTTCAACATCTCCTGTGCTATCGAAATCTTCAGTGGCTAGTGTTTCATTACATACGATAGTATTTGCTGTAACACTTGCAACTGTAGCAGTTGCGCCATTCCATGTAGACATGTTGTCTGTACCATTTCCCAATACAATCTGATTAGCTGTGGAATCATTAAAAGGTGCATAACCCATTATTGTTCCTGTTGTGAATGTACTATGCAAAGGTTCCCATTTGCCATCTGAGGTATTTGGATTATCAGGATTCAACCATTCTAAAATAGTATTAGTACCATTATCGCGAGTTCTTAATTTAATCTTTTTGAATGTACCAAAGTTTTTCTTGAACAAAAACATACTTACAATACTTCCTGCTGTTGCACCTGGAGAAATCTGATTAGCATAGTTTTCAAAACCACCGGAAGTTTGAATCATACCAGAAAGACTCATGTCTATACTTTCAATATCTGAAGCATTACGATTTGGAATCTTATCTTCAGGAAACTCTGTAATGAGTCCACCTAAATCATTTTGTGTTTTATAGGTTACTGCCATAGTTACCAAGGTTTACGAATTTTTACTTTGCGAACTGGAGTCTTTACTCTATTACCAATATCTAATCCTAATTTTAATGCTTCAACTTCATATTCTTTTTCAACTCTACGAAGTTGTATCTCACCATCGTCACCAAATGACATGCCTATTAAATACTTCATTGCACCTAGAGCAACTAAAGTTTTAAATCTTTTTGGAACAAGAAGTTCATCTGTAGTTGTTGTTGTTAAATTTTCTTGTAATACACCAGCTGTACTACTAGCTGTATAGTATGTGTAATAAACTAATCTCATTGGAACTGGTAAATATAATTCTAGTGCTTCTACTTTTACATTACTTTGATCTGTATATGCAGCTGCATAATTAAGTTGCACACCAAGATAATCTATATTCTCTGTATCTACTGTTCCTGTTTCTGTAGCGTCTGCCCAGTTTATACTTATAAAGTTCCAGCCATCTATTAAGGCCGAACCATCTGATTGTGTTGTAGCTGTCGCGCTAAAATATACTGCATTAGATGAACCCCAAATAAGTTGTACAGAAGTAAAGTTTGTTTTTGATGGTATGTATATCCAAAATCTAAATACTCCTTCATTAACATAATCACTTAAATCTTTTGCTGTTAGTGTAGAGTTCTCTATTTTTGCGTAGTTGTTTACAGAATTTGAGACATCAACATCAAACATAAGATCTGATCCTTGGCCAAGAGCGCCTACTGTATTTGCTTCAAGATTTACTGCATCGCTTGTTGCAGAAACTGCCCATGTACCATCATCTGTTAGAGATGTCATTCCATTTACTGTAGTTTGTATCAGTTCTTTTTGTGTTAATACTTTCATTGATAACGCACCATCTCTATATGATGTTGTGTATTCATCAATATTTCTATTAGATCCTCTATGTGTAACAAATGTATCATCATTAATAAATGCAAATTCCTGAGTTTGTAAACTCTGATCTAAATATCTAAGATCACTAGGATGTTTAAAATCATCTACTAATGATGCCAAGCTTATTGAATTTCCATCAGCAATAACATTTAAACTAACTTCTCTTTTAGAAGAATCAATATCAAATTCAGCATACAAATCTTGCATTGCTGTATTTATTTCTTGTAATCTAAGACTAGAGGAAGGTTCACTTCCACGCATTCTACTCTGTATCTCTGAATCGACATCTGAAAATGTTAAGTTTGCTGACATAATATATTATTTATTTAATAAACATCATTCCGTTTTCTGTATCTGGCATTCTTGCAATTTGTTCTTCTTTGACTTCTTCTATTTTCTTAACTTGAAATTGCTTTACCCATTCTTCTAATTGAGCTGGTGTACTGATATATTGTTTTGATCCATTTGGTAATAATGCGTACATTTTACCATTTGGAGTTTTTACTATTTTTGTCATATTTGCTTTATAATTATCTGGTAAATTTAATATTGCGAAACAAGATGCAATTGGAAATTCTTTATCAAGGAGTTTTATTTCTCCATCCCAATCAACTATCTCCCAAGTATTTTCATCATGTTCTGCATAAATAGATATTACATGTCCGTATGATGAAGAGTGATTTGTTTTTTTAATAATTCCTTTAGCATTCCATTCTCTTCCAGAAGTATATACACCAATTAATAATGGTGCTTTGCGCAGTGCTGCTTTCATTTCTATAGAACTTGATTGATTTACTTTAAAAAAACCTTTAGTTTTATAATGACTTGCGTTTAGATACATACTAGGAATTAAATCTGATTTTCTTCGCGCATACCATTCACCCATCCATTGAAAATTTCTTTCTGGTAAGTAGTTATTTTCGCATTGTCCTATATTTACAAGTGCATTTAGATTATCTCTAATTCTCGTACCTGAAGAAAAATGATAAACTTGTTTATAAAGAAATGGCCATGAAAGAAAAACTTCATTACCTTCTGTTTTTGAATACCAAGAATTTATAAATGTACATGCACAAGTAACGCAAGATACTATCATGCCCTGTATTGGAATACGAGGCATATCTTTGTGAGTTCTTTTAATTAATTTGCCAGGCACTGCACCAAAAATATCTTCGCCAAATGCTTCAGCAAATTTATAATCGCGATCATCTTCAGTTTCATTCTCCATTGCCCAACCTTGTTTCTTTCTTCGTAAAAAGATTGATAAAATTTTTGATAGTATATTCATATTAAACGTAGCGAGTGCTACCTATTACTTTTTTTCTTATTCTCTTTTTCTTAGGTTTTACTTTAACAACAGGTTTCTTTTTGATTATTATTTTAATTACCATAAAATTAATGTCTTTCTATTATGCTATCTCCTGATTCAAATAATTGTCTAATCCAACTAACATCTCTTTCTACGCTAGCCATTCTTTCTTTAATCTCACTAAATGTTTTTAATGTTTCACCACTATATACATCAAGTTTTGCTTCAACAGTTGATTGACGAAAAAATAGTATGCTAAATATTGCAAATACCATAGTCATACTTGCAAGAAATGCCCAAAGTGGCACATGTGTTTTGTTCTCGTTATCTCCCATATATTATTTTATTTTAGTTGTTTCTTCGTATGTAGTATCTCTATCATCTATAACAATCTTACTCTTTGTACCAAATAATTTAGTAATAACATTTGGCCTTTCAATCATATAATCATTAGCAATTTGATAATGATATTTCATTAAATATTTTGTTATATTAGTTCTATCCATTTCTCCACCTGATAAACTTTTTTCAATCTCTGTAGTAAACTCATCTGATAAATTAATTAATAAAACATCACTTTTTTCACCAAGAATATTTTGATAATATTTAGTAAAGCATTGTTTATATACTTTTTGCTTTGCTTGCCAATTAGGATCTTTACTATAATCCATATTTAACTCAACAGCTTCTTTCATAGAATCCATACACACTTTGTCGTATTTAGGAAGTGATGTTGCAGATAATAACTGAAGAGATACTCCAACTCCAAGTACACTTACTATAAATGTTTCTTTATTGGTCATGAAAAATTTTATTAACTTTAGTAATTACTTTCCTGATAGCACCATAAGCCATTAACACAAAAGCAAAGGCTGAAGATGCTGCATAAACTACTTGCACTATGTTTTCTATCAAATCATTAAGCGCTCCTGGTTCTAAATCTATACCAGCAAGACCAGATAATAATGTAATGACTGGAATTAATCCAAGTAGAAATCCTTTAATCAACAAAGAGATTTTTTTAGGATCTACACTTGATGATACTATCGGATATTTTTGTGCAATTTTTTCTTGTTCCAT
>Ga0075125_10000540_pt1 | contig 16917 bp, 36 predicted proteins | sample AntAceMetag02UKN_FD_69810 | JGI IMG/M metagenome (GOLD analysis project Ga0075125, IMG submission 69810) | Saline lake microbial communities from Ace Lake, Antarctica - Antarctic Ace Lake Metagenome 02UKN | ecosystem: Environmental > Aquatic > Non-marine Saline and Alkaline > Saline | place... | reverse complement strand
TGAGATGCTTATCGTAATTTAGGTAACCATGCTGAGTCACCGTGGATACCTCCCATACTCGTCTACCTTTCAGTGTGCCTGGAATGTGAACTACCATATATGAATCCTCTATAATATTTACGATATCGGATAATGAGTAATACTTTCTCTAACGTAATATTATGCCTGCATGATACTTCCCATGCTTTCATTTTCTTCTACCAGCAATGAATGCGTCTTCATTGGTTATCCTGAGTAATCTCCTATCATAATATCTTGATAGATGCATTCTCATAGTTGCTCTACTGAAATCAGAATCAGAGAGTGTGGATATTTCCCATACAAACGTAGGGTATTTCCTAACATATTTGTGAGGATTTCTTATTCTCATTTACCATATATGTCCATTGTATATTCGTATAAGTGATCCTTCATAATCTTGTGATGATATGGCTGACTTAGGGAAGAATGCACACATTTCAGGATTGGCTCTCATATAGAGTATAAAACATAATTCACTCACACTGAGTGTAGGTGGGTTGTACATCTTAATCCTAGTCAGTATTAATCTTATTTTGTGATTATACGGTTTCATTTCTGGTTCTCCTATGGAGGGCATAGTCTGCAGGCAGGTAAGGATCAATTTTACTATTCATCAGTGTTTCCACAAATGTTATTCTCAGTGGGCTAAGCCGTTTAGTAAAATTAACATAAAATACTCTAATATGTCTAAGTGTTATTACTATACCTAACTTATTGTTGATACATTCAAGTTCGTAAACACGAATTCTCTCATCCACTTCATTATCACCGATCTTCTCTTCCATGTAGCAGGTTCCACATCGTTAGTGCCTCTCATGTTTATTGGATTCTGTACACACTCTATTTCCCATATGCGTATATTGGGTCGGTATGGTTCGATAGTTAACTCGTGTTTAAACTTCCATATCGGTTTAATTATCCACTCTAAATTCCTGAGTATATCCATTCCCTTCCTATGAGCTTAAACCATTCTTTAAGGATAGTAGTGCTTCTACAACCACACTTCCAACAAGTGTCTTTCAATAAGCTGTTTCTTCTACCTTTACCGACTCCCTGGAAACACCACATTACATCTAACAACTCCACCGTAGTATTGGGGGACTTCATTACGGTATTGTGTCTGTATTCTCGTTCGGATTTACTAGTAGAATACCTAATATATCCTTCTGGACATTTCCCACAAGAGTCTTTAAACGTGTCTAATCTTCGTTTAATCTTAATTATTATCTACCCCTATTAGTTTATGCCATTCATACAATGTACCCATGTCAGTACAATTACCGTACTTCTTTGTGCAAGCAGTACAGAATCCTGGACTCAATAGACATGTTGTTACCTCTATTTCCTCTATTCTCATATTACCTACATCATATGAGTTCATGTTGTTTCCTGCACTTCCCTTCTTATTTTAGTTGCCGTCTATATTGTAAGAATTATCTGGCATACTTCTTAATCCACTCGATTAATAATTGTCTCCTGTTCCAGAATCTTATCTTTCCTATACTGTTTAACCCCTGTATATGCTTCCACGATAACATGCAATCCAGTTCCCATACAATAACTTTCTTTCTGTTGGAAATGTCATCTAGATAATGCACTGAACGTAATGACGAAGTCAAGTTGAATAACTCTACCATTTCCATCTTATCGAAGTCATGTTGATAATTAATATTAAATTTCTCAGTCATAACATATCATCTCATAGGAGAAGTAAGGAGTAGTAAGGTGTTGTATGTATATACCTTTTCAGAGCTTTTGCCCGTAGAGCGCTATGTAATAGTTGAGACGCTTCTCGGCTACCTCTAATAGTTTTTTAGTTTCGGATAGTTCGTATTCCAACTCGTCAACTTTCTCTTCATTGGTTTCCGCACTATCTTTCGCAATCGAGTAACAGTTGTCACAGTAGATAGTGTGATCATTTCCCCATGCGGAACAGTTACCACCACACTCGTCGCAGGTTGCATCTATTTCCACATCGATACCCATCTATTCCACCGCTAGAGCTTCTGTCTCTGACTGTAGTTTAGTTAATCTTCTAGAACCAATTATCTGTCCCTTGAAGTTATTATTTCTGAATACCAAGAATGTTGGCAGTATATCTATACCATAATTCTCAGCGTACCTCGTGTCTATCTTGACATTTACACTATCGAATTTCCATCTAGGATTGTTCTTCTTGAGTCTTTCCCAAGTACCTCTCATCATCTCGCAAAGACCACATCCTGTACCCCAACAGAATATTACTTTAATATTCCTGGTTCTTCTATTTGCAATTACTGTATTTCCATATATCGGTCTGCTACCGTTACTCATTTATATCTCTCCTGAACATATCCTTATCATTATTGTCAGATAAGTAAATTCCCCTTGCGAACTCGTAATACTTTAGTTGTTCATTAATAATCCGTGGAATAGCTATATCCCAAGTCTCTGCTGTATTATCTCCCATCAATTGAGGTTGTAGGTTCTTTCCAAATGGTTGTAACCATAGTTCTAGTATGCCCGTAATTGGGTTGTGTATCAATAGAAAGCGTGGTGAGTAATCTCTCTTACCTTTACTGCTCATCGTTATCACTGTCGTAATCTTGCATGGCTAATTGAAATGCAAACTCTAAACCTAAATCATCCCCACAAGCATGGGCATAACATAGTAAAGCATGTCGTAAATCCATAGGAGTGTTTTCCTTATCGAACCAGTCATTCATTGTATCTGTAATTTCAGTAGCGTATGCAGTCAGCTGATCTTTATATTTGTTCCGAACATCTGTCACAATTTCTACTATTTCATCTGTTCTATTTATTTTTATCACTATCCTGTGTTATTTCATATAGTTTCTTAAAGTCCATCACCATGAGTGCTTTAGCGGCTGGGTTACGTAATGCATATGATGGATGGAATGTGGGGAATATCTTTATCTCGAATGTCTGTTCGGATGTGTATGGTTCCCTGGATATCCCGTCATATATGTTACCCCTTGCCTTTGATATCTTTATCATAGGCGGTTCCCACATTAACTGGGACATATGTTGCCATGCTGTATTACCTAGTGGTACTACATATTCTGGTTGCAGTTTGAATAACTCCGATTCGAAATAACCCTTACATTGTTCTACTTCCCAAGGGGTGGGTTTACGATTGTCTGGGGGTCTACACTTTACTATATTGGTTACGAACAATTCCTCTCTGACAAATCCAGCTTCTTCTAAAATCTTATTAAGCATTTTACCTGACCTACCAACGAAGGGTAAACCAGATATATCTTCTTCTCTCCCAGGAGCCTCTCCCACTATCATGATATTAGAAGAATAATTACCGTGCCCAGGTACTCTATGCATAGCTACATCATGCAGTGTACAACTATCATTCTTACATAACTGTATCCATTTCTTAAGATGAGCCATGTGTTCAACTTCTTTCACTTTAAGTTTCCTTCTCTTCATTATCCTCATCATATGGTGCTTTCCTCCAATAATCACCTGGGAAATCACTCCAGTTAGTAAACTCTTTACTATTCCACTTCTCTTTCCATTCTACTTCTTCTACAGTAGTTGCTAGTGGTTCGTACTTGTGTGCCTCATCATCGAATGTTGTAAGCCATGGTTCATAATCGAAGTATAGTTTTAGATCCTCCAACCTATGAGTAAACCATAATCCGTCTTCTTGACCGAAGTAGAATAGTACATAACCCTCAGATGGCAGGAATGTAGAGTAGTTTGCATGATATTGCTTTTCTTCTTTTGTCCATTCTCTGCCTTGTGACATACTAAAACTACCAGTACTTAGCACTTTATCTATCTCGTCTTCATGACTTAGATAATCTTCTTTGGATAACCTAACTACTGCTTCTGAACAGTTAGGATTGATACCTTTAAGAACTCTCATTTATTCCAATCCATTTCTTGTAATATTCATCTATTAAATCTTCATTGTATTTACTATAATAACAACCATGTACTAATAATTCACCTATGGTTTTATGTTGATAGTAATCTCGTAGAAAGATAGCTTGATTCTTATTAATCTCATATTGGTCATAACCATAGAATGCTAGTTCACAATCTAGGCATTGCCATCTCAGTAAGTTAATATTATTACCATATAACCAGTGTCTCTTAACAACGGAATGTTGTTCTACAAAATCACCAGAGCATCTGGGGCATAGTATATTCATTATGGTTGCCTTTTATAATATTGTAATAATGTTAGAGCAGTACTTGATGGATGTGTTTTACGAGTTTTACTGTGACAAACGGCACAGCCCCACTCTAACCATGGACAAGAAGTTCTTATACAATAAGTAGTTCCTATATCTATGACTCTAACTCTCTTATGTCTTATCTTGAATGAGTTTATCTCTTTCCTCAGTTCCGATGATATATGTATCGTGTGTGTTCTCTTCTTCTTTCCCAATATCAAACACATTCCATTCTTTCACAGTGGGTATATCTTTGAGTAACATCTTGTAGCATTTAGTACAGACGAAGTATTCTTGACCACCATCGGGTCTTTGTAAGAACTTAGTAGCTACACGGTCGCCACAATGCTCACATACACCCCTGTCTTGGTAGCGTTGTCTTAGTGCTTTATATCCTAAGTTCTCGCCGGTATATGGGTCTTTTCTTCCTATAGTCACTGTAACACCTTATTTGCGATAATACGTCCGTATAATATCTCACGTGGTATTATTATAAGATGTCTAGGATCGGAAGGATAGAACTCCCACTCGTAATCATAGTTGTTATACAGGTCATTACGAATTAAAATATTGATATCTTTATCGGTACAACATTCTATAGTGTTTTGTATCAGGGTTCTTGGATCCTCACCAGGTAAATTCTGCATAAAGAATGTTAAGAATTCTTGGTCAGTCACTATTACTTTATTACAGTTATTACAGTAGAATAAAGATGGAGTAACTGATACACCCTCTACTATGGGTGGGAAATTGTTCTTGATGTATGTATAAAGCTCAGCTTGAGTATCGAATTCTTTCTTTATTATCTGTGTCATATTATCACCTTGGGTTTGGATAGTATATCAAACACCCATCCTGTTGGTGCTTCAGTTAATACACATGCTAGATTGAATAGTTCATAGTCGGTGTGTCGCCTTCCTACCATACGGTTTAAACTAGCCATGGTATTCAAGAATACACCTACGGTTGACATTTTCTTATCTTTATTTATTAATAGATTATTCAGTACATAGTTGACCATATAGGCACATGTAAGATTTCTATCTAAAGTGTGAGTATCAAATTTATCATACGTACCTATTTCTACAGTGTATGATGTTCTGGGATATATTTGATTAAAATTGGGAGGGAGTAGATATGCCCACTTAGAGGAAGTTATTCTTAATCACCTGTGGTGCATATCTCCTAGTTAGTTTCCGGAGAGTCCACGCTTGATGCTCAGTAAGTGGTAATCCTGCCACGAGTTTAAGCTTAATACGTTTGAGCACACTTCTATGTCTCCACCATATCTTTGCTTCGCTCTCTATCTTCCTAACAAAGACTAGAGAATTGTCCACGTCTTCTTTTATTAACTTATAGAGTTCATCAATATCACTAGCCGCATAACCATTGGGTATTAGAAGTTCATCAGTGTAATACTGAATTAATTCATCTACCCTTTTGTCGTGTTCACTAGTAGGTCGGTATTGTTGATTCAAGTTAATAAGCTCAGTAGAATGAGTGACGTATATCCAAGGCTCCAACTTGGTTCGGAACTTAGTTCTATCTATCATTTCTTCTTCGCTTTCTTCTTTTTGTTAGTGTTAGGCTTTATGTTAGTTTTGTCCAGTTTGTTGTACCAATCGTGCATACAGAATAGGTCACAGAAATCCAGCCTTATAGCTTTGTAATCTTTATCTATTCTGTAGGTTCCACTTAGTTCTATCCAGAGCATCGTGTCTGGTAGTTCTAAGCCACATTTGTCACAAACGATTATGTTGTCATTAGTTATCATGTTGTTTACCTCATGGTTTATCGGAGTACCATCTACCTGAGTAAATGGGTATCTGGCGGACTATAAGTCCAGTTCATTAACTACGTGAGCTGCCCTTATTTCTGGGTGGTCCTCAACGAGGGTAGTCCACTCCTTCTCCCTTCCTTCTGGAGTACCTAGCCTCTCAATTAGAGAGTCCTGGCTGTCCCTTGTCAGTTCGGATAACTCCTTCATGGAGCATTTCTTACAGACTAGGAATGGATGGACTAACTTGTTCTTAACTAAGAACTGAATCTCATCGGGTTCCACAACAAAGTCTTTTTCACATAGTATACACTTGCGTTGCATTGTTATTTCCTCTTTTCCTTGCGGATTATAATTCGGTTATTTCTTACAATCAAAGCCTGCACAGTCGTTCTCAGACCTGTCAAACTTGTAATTGGGTTCTGCTTCTAAATAGATTACCATCTTCTCGATAGTTGAATCTCTACCGTATATCATGGTAACGTCTAAGGGTTTGGATCCTAACATATCGGTTAGGTACTCGTTTAATCTTTCATTGTTAATATACAAAAAGAAATCACTAGGCATTTCTAATGGTATAAAGTCATGACACCTATGCTTTATAGACACAGCTTCATTGCTAACGTTGACCCCAAACGGGTGGGGATAGTAAATATCTGCTAGTACGCTTCTCATTGTTTTCTCACTTTCATCTTGGGTAAGACTTTCATCTTGGGTAGATATCCTGGTTTGGTAATTCTACCACTCTTAGATATCCTTGGTTTGAGAGTAGGTGTACCTGGACGGAAATAGTATTTGTTACCACGCTTGTATTGTAACCATTCGAGTCCTCTTTTCAGAGTCTCGTAATACTCTAACTGTTTAGAGTACCTGTCCATCTTCATACGTCTATTTACTCTTTTGACTATATCATCGGAATAATCTGCTATTAGGAATAGTTTACCAGGTCCCATGATTTCATCTTCTATACCATAGGAATTAGTTACTTCATATTCGGATCTATTTTCGTGGATATAGAATATGAAATTACACGCTGATGTGCTACCACCTGGTTTAGTAATCTTTATTCTAAACTTAGCAGTGATATGATCTCTCATTCTATAACGAGATGCATTCTTATCGTATTCACCGTGAGTGATTCTGCTAGCGAAATCTTTCTTCACACTTGATTTAATATTCCGTATATCGTTGTTGTATTTACTACTTAAATCTTTGATAGTTGATTTGCTGTCTAATGCATCTAGTAATCTTATCATATAGTCTTTGTATTGTTTCTTGTATTGTTCCATTTCTAAGTCAGACATAATGTCTCATCTTTTTATTGATTTATCGTAGAGGTCTTTAGTTAATTTTCTACCCATATTTATTTTACCCACACTTATCGGGATGGGTTTATTATATTCGTCACGTGTTCTATAACCCGGAGGTCGCTTTAACCATGGTAATTCAAGTTCCTGTACTGTGCAATTACCTATTAGTGACTTTCTTGTATTCTTCCATCTCACGAAAGAGAATTCCAAGTTCCAAGATGCATACTTTGAATATTGTAAGGATTCCAATTCCCATACTCTAAGTCCCATCTCGTCTATTAGCCATTCCTTGAGCCCGCTAAGAAAGCTTGATACTAACACCAATATAACTCACTTTAGTTTGAACCAAAACCTTATTTGATTCTTAGTTACTCTCTTCTTTATCTCTACCTTACCTTCTTCAACGAGAAGCAGTAGATGTCTTAAAACGTCTTGTGCCGTACCACCAGCGGATGTCTGTGGTATCCATCCGTCTTGGTAGTAGGATGTATAATATTCCCTCTGCCACTGTGTTAGTTCTTTATTTGTACTGTTATCATTAAAGAGATTCATTTCGTAAAGTATCTGTTCTTTATTAAATGCTACAGAACCTACCTTCTTGCGATAACATTCCCTGCATAGTGGCTTGAAACGAGGTCGTCCCCAACTACCACATGTAGTACAGACATGTAGTCCTTTATCTTGAGCTATCTTATTTGCTTGAGCTTTGAGTTTCTTTATATCTAATTCAGGTTTCTTTCTAAGTAGTTTACCTATTATATTGGTCATATTATAGCCTCATGGTTCGTAAGGACATATAGATAGTGTAGGCACTCGTTTCCATAATCTTTGGAAGTCTTCCTTAAGGATATTGCCTACTGGTTCACGATGGAATGAACATGCAAAGATATCACCAGTAGATGAGACATCCACAAACGAGTACCCACCTTCACATTGGCTTGCGGCGAACCCATCTATCGCCATACGTACTCCAGACTCGTGTAGACCTTGAGCAATTTCCATTATCTCATGTCTTGGCACAAACTGTTCTATGTCACCATTTACTGGCTTATAGGATAATAGAAGTAACTCAGCATCATGAACTTTGGCTAGATCCACGATAGTATCCAAGTTCTTCATATTATCCTGCCTACATAAGAAGTTGATACCACATTCGGTATATCGTCTCGCCTTCTCTATTCCTTCCTGTAGGACTTCGGTCGAGTCTTCCCTATGCTGATGGTATGATACATTTATCTGGTTAAACAGACTTAGTCTCTCATCGTCCTTTAGTAGAGAACCATTAGTTGTCATACCCAGAGTTAAGCTACTGTCCCTTGCATATTGTGCTAGTTCGAATAAGTCTTTTCTGAGCATAGGTTCACCTCCGCCGAATGTTACTTGGAATACACCATTCTTGCTTAGAATGCTCATAACGTCTTTCCAAGATTGTGTATCCAAGGAATCATCCTTGGCGTAAGAGGCGTAACAGTATGGACAGTTCCAGTTACACTTAGGTGTCAATTCCATATGCACTACCCTTGGGGCTGATACTCCCTTGGGATGCTTAGGGAATTGTCCACGGAAGTTTAACTTGGTCCTGGTTTCTTCCTCTGTTAAGAATACGGTTGTTACTGTATCAGTGTTGTATATTATAGCGCCATCTGGTTCTATTCTAATCTTTATTATTCCAATCTACTCCTTTCTTATTCCAAGGTTCTATAATGCCAACTGAACCTTCTCGTTTATTAGCCATTGATTGTCTACAGGTTATCCCTTGTTTAACCCCGCCTGGTTGTGATGCTTCATGCGGTAATAAGAATCGTATCCATATGTCTACCTTCTCATTACAATGCGGACACCAGTTCCAACATACAGTAAAGTCCCCTCCACCATCATCCGAGTATACCTCGAACTCTTTGTCGCAATGCTTACTGTTAAGATAAGTAGGTACTCGTTTATTTATTACTCTCATATGGTTGTCCACCGTTACCGTATCCTTTTATTGATCGTATATCCCGATACATTGGGTATAACGATGGTGTAATATGTATCTAGAGTGTTTTTATTTAGACATATTCTGCATAGCCCAGTAGTTACTGACGCTAATTGCATTACTGTGATAGTATCATACTCCCTCTGAAAGTATTTAACTTTACATCTGGGACAGTATTCGGTTATTGTAATCATATAATTACCTTGTTAAATATAAAATAATATTATAGGAGTTCCATGGCTACTATTATCGGCTTGAACTGTTGTACTAATTTCTCGAGTTCATCCATTACTTTCTCAAGTTGTAACTGTGAGTTAGCAATATTCTCTTCCGCTGAGGAAACTAGTTCCTCTGCTTTAAGCCCGAAGAAATGTTCCATATTGACATCATTATAATCTTTGAACATTCCGTTATAGAAGTAGCTCAAGGACTTATAGGATCCTGGTAACTGTATTCTCAAATCCACTCCTCGTGAAGTGTTTAAGAATATACCATTCACTCCTTCTTTCAATGCAAGCAATAGTTGCTGTTTAGTTAGCATCCATCGTTTGTGTGCAATGTTATCTCCTGTTGGTTTGTTCTGATTATGTTGATGTAGCTTATAGCTAGCTTCAGCAGCTAGACCTATAGCCCATTCTTGTTCTACCGTTAGTTCCATAATATCTCCTACTTCTTTTTGTTGGGGTGCATCCTGACTGTTGTACCAAATGGTGCATCGTTGCTGTTACAGTTCTCACACAGAACCCACAGACACTGGAACGGATAATCATTAGCATTGATATGATCCTGATCACCGAACAAGTCTGTGAAGTAGACAAGTAGTTTTGTCTTCATTCTGTTTTCCTTGAGATAGTCGAACGCAGGTTTGAATAAGGTTCCTCCATATCCCCTAGCCTTCATCTTGGTTGGGTCGAAGTGTCCTTTGAATTCATCGATAGTCTGGACAGCCGCGTCAGCCGTTACTATAAAGAAGTTAATCCTACCCTTGTAGGCGTTCTCCATAGATACGATCTCTGAGATAAATTCCTTATACTCAGTATCGCTTACTGAACCGCTTGTGTCTATAGCTATTGCTATGTCTATCTCCTCCTTCTTCAAGGTCGGCATATAGAAACCAGCAGACTGACTACGTCTGTGTGGTCGCATGTATGTATAGTCCTTGGGAAGTGTGTAAGTGATGTACTTACGGAGTAAGGAATACCAGGGTACTGTGCCCCTAACTAGTCCTTCGAGAATCCTGTCCATGCCTAATGGTGCTTTACCCTGCTTCTTGGCATACGAATATGCTTCTCGCAGAATCTTATCCCATTGGGGCATTTCTTTACCTGTGCCTGGCTGACTCGTGGGATCGTTACCTTGCCCACTACCCTCTCCTTGACCGTCTTGTCCATTACCCTTACCTGGTTTCTTTCCTGTTCCACCACAATCTGGGCATGGGGTCTGACCACTTTTGTCATTAGGGTCTTTTCCTGAACCTCCACAATTATCGCAATCTTCATCTCCATCACCTTGTCCTTGACCACTCTGACCGTCTACATCGTGATATAGATGTGAGTCAAACTGACCTTTCTTTAGTTTATCGAGAGCTCCTTTGCTCTTCTTGTTGAGGTCTTCGAATACTTCCTCACTGTACCAGTCGTCGTACTTCTTGTCAAACAACCAGTCGTCTAGCTCTTTGAAGCCATTCTTTACAAGAATGCCATTGACAACATAATCCGCCGCATAGTTCCAAACAACCTGATCCCTAGATGACTTCCTATCAATGTGCCTAAGCACAGCGTGATATACCTCGTGGCATACTACCGTAGTTAGTTTCTCTAATGTCAGCTTGTCTACGAACTTAGGGTTGTAGAATAATCTACCCCACTTGTCAATCCCCATGGTGGGAATCAACTTAAGCATCGTTTCATTGTCGTCTGGTACTTCCCTGAATTTCAGGTAAAGCAAGAGTGTACCGAAGAAGGGTCTCTCCTTCAGTAACATAACCCTAGCTTTAGCCATCTTCTCAGCTGGTACTAACTTTCTAAGCTTGAACTTCTTTATTCCTGGTATCATTTAGTGTACCTCTCGTGTTTCCTTGTTTCTTGATATGAATGCATCCATGAATCTGATATCAGCTCACAGACGCACTGTACTGTATCCCCACTAATTAGTGATTCAATAGTACAGAAGGGTAACTCATCACAAACTAAACAACAGGTATTGGGCTTTCTACGGCACCTACCCATCTCACAGACTATTCTATTGTCGTGAACTACTTGATACGTACATGAAGTAGGATGTTTAAGTAGTTTCTTAACAATAGGTGGGTCTGCTTTTACTTCGACACTTATGATGAGTCCCTCTCCGTTCTTACTTGGAGAAGCCCTGACCTACGAACACTACTAGTTCGTCTGCTATATCAAGGAACACCTTGTTGGACTCTACCTTCTTACGCATGTCCTTGTCGACGGACTTTAGCATTCCGAGGAATACTACTGCGAACTCGGGTCTTCTTACGTCAGGAGACACTATCCTGTAACAGAACTTTAGTACAGCATTGAGTACTTTCGCCTCCTGTTTGGTACCTAGGCTGGACTTATACTTCTCTGACAATGCAGATAGTAGAGTCCATACAATAGCTGTATCACCAAAGTCTATACGCGCGCCCATTGGGTCTCGTATGTACTCTGATATAGGTGGCAATTGTTCTCTCATCTTGATGAACGCAAACACCTCATTGGCATGCTCAATTCCAACGGCTGTAGCTAGCATGAGACGTACATCCTCAAGATTGTTTGTTCCTATGTCGTTCAGTATATCTGATGCAAATGCCCATGTCCTTGGACAAGGCTGTGCATCTACTGGGTTCTGTGGGTCGAACATGTCGAGTGCTACTGTCTTGTAGTTGAGATACCCAATGATCCAGGGGTGAACTCCCACGCCGGAAGCCCAATCTGTCCATTGCTCAACTGAGGGTGAACGAAGTTCTACCCAGTCGAATCTGCTCTTCAGTGGAGCAGGCATTGGCGTAACACTTGCCATGTCGTCTATCCTGTTACCAGCGGCTAGTATTGCATATCCATCTGGTACTTTGTACTCACCGAGGCAACGCCTTAGAATGAGCTGGTATGCAGCCTTCATGTTGAGTTCTGCCGCCAGGTTCATCTCGTCAAGGAATATCATTCCATGACCCCTAATGGGTAGGTCGGAAGGTGGAGACCATCTCGTGACTAGTTGCAGTATCTCCCAACCGTCATACTGACTCAGTAATGACACTGGTATCTGCTCTAAGTCACCAGAGATTTCTCCTTCCTTTGCGTCGTCCTTGCCCTTGCCTATCTTAATATCTCTTTTCTGTTTGGTATCCGGGTTTTCTATGATTGCATAGACCCATGGGATACCTCTGAGATCGGAGGGGTCAAGCTGGGCAAGTCTCAAGTCGATGAGAACATACTTCGATAGATCGTTAATCGCGGTGGGATTGTCAGCAAACTCTACGTACTCTAATCCCATTCGCTCGGCTTCTGCCATTCCGACTTGTCTTACCAAGTCAGACTTGCCGATTCCAGGTGGTCCTTTAATAAAGAGGGGACGCTTGATCCTGGCGTGTAGTTCCATGATTCTGGCGCACTGCTCGTGATCGACTGTACGAGCCATGCCTCCATACATATCCTCTTCATTCTTTCTTTTTCTTGTCATAAATGTTCCATCCTCCACACTCTGTGTGAAAGTCTTGTGGACTATAATTCGGTTATTCTATTTTCCAAGGTAGTGTATTTCTACCTAGGATATAATCTATTTGATAGGCTCCCCATATTAATCTAAACATACGATGGAAAGCTACTCGTTCTTCTGATGATAATTGTTTATACTGTGCCCACGTTTCTGATCCCATGAAGTATGTCATACCAAATGATTTCAGTAATATCTTCTCCTTACTAGAGCGTATCGGTAGCCTTTGATTCTTCCACCCACCGAACTGTATAAACAATTTGTATTGTACTCCGTCTATATAGAAATCAAAGCAGTTGGGTATTTCCTCAACTACTTTAACTTTGCATAGTATTGTACTAGTTGTTCCCATTCTTCCAACCACAATGGATGTCCCATCTTATCGTATAGCACTGATACTTCCCATACAAAGTATGGACTTAATCTATCATTGTGCACACTGACCATTTCGGAATCAGTATATTTTCTTATATCACTAGTTAATATAGATGGGTCTAATCCCTTTCTTAGTAACAATAGTATGAGAGCCGACCTAGCCGGTTCTATAACTTTCATATCTTCATGGCATCCATAAAGAAGTCTACATACTCGATTCGGATACCATCTTTAAAGTCCCATATTCTTTCCTTAAAGGATAGTTTATAGTGGGATGTTCCTGATATTACTTTGGTGATAATACCCCAATTATCACATCCATCTATTGACCTTAACCAATAGTTCCACTGTTTCTTAGTGGCTGATGTGAGTCTTCCAGAGCTATCAAATATGATAGATATTGTAACCTCTGCATCAGTATTGGGATCTATTTGTAATATGTGGTCTAATACGGCGGTCTGGTGCAGGTAGTGTGTCCTGTGAATAAGATCTTCTTTGTCTTTCCATTGGATGATTTCACCCTTCCATGATTGACCTTGGTGATCTGGCTTACACGGGCATATTAGCCATCCATCAGCTACTTTATGCCTACCGGTTCTTTTGTAAGGCTTTCCCTTCTTTAACGTCTCAGCATAGGGATACCTAGTGTTTAATGCTACAAAGTTCTCTTCATATGAAACCATTTATCTCACCGTAGTTCTGTATATTCCTCGTATTCGAAATGATTGTGTAAATAAAAACCTATTATGTACATTAACTCGTGTACCTTTAGGTTTCCAATCGGTATGAAACATCTATATCTGAAGTTATTATGATGGTCTACGTGGAATATCCATTTATCATTTCCATGTGCGAACATATTGTATGGTAATTCCGCTATAATCTTATACCGAATATCCGTTTTCTTCAGCCCATTCTGTAAATGCACTAGTACCTCCTCCGTCCCACCCATGGTACTCAAATCCCCACTTCTCAACGAGTGAGGCTATAATGTGGAAATACTCCTTGTCGTAGTTACCTATCATGATATACATATCATCATCGTTGTCGTTTATGAGCCCGCCTATACTAATATTTACTGACTCTACAACTTCATTATCGTGTACTTCTGCTATGTATATCTGGGCATGATCTTCTTCAGTTATACTAACTGTTGGAAGATTTGGATCAGGATGTGGTAATGAATATTTTGCTCTACCGATATATCTATCGGCATCAGGAGCATATCTATTGAACTCACCTGTGATATAGAGTCTTATCTCTGTCAATTCAGACTTATCCAATATTCTCATCTTACCGTCATTGTCTCTCTGAGCTATCCTTAAGCCTGCAGTTTCTATCTCACAGAGAACATTGTTAATTAAATTGTCTACGTAATCGGTACTGCCTAGTCGTACTACCAACTCAGAGCAATTAGGATTAATCCCTTGTATCGTTCTCATGTAATACCTTCTTAATGTAAGCGATTATCCACGGTACATAACATATCTCTAACTCACCCGTGAATGCTGTTCCCAAGTAGGGAAGATGTCTAACTTGTAATTTAGTTATACTGATTATTTTTCTATATTTATTTGTCTGTGAAAAGTCCCTATCGAACCAACTAGACAGCATAGGGTACGCATTATGTGGGTAGTGAACCCTAACATCTTTAGGGATAGTTTTGTTATAGATAACCAACCCCGGAGTGTATAAATCGTGAGTTGGAGGTATCCAATCTTCTTTATTCTTCATGTAATACTTCCTTAATATACTCGATTATCCACGGTATGTGGTGTAACTCAGTCTTACCCGTGTATGCTTCTCCAATGAAGGATAAGTGTCTAACTTGTAACTTTGTGATTGGGAGTATTATTGTTTCATTGATACTCTCATATCCATCGCCGGTTGGTGTCCTTCCGAAATCACTATCGAACCAGTCACACCCTTTCCATCCCCATCGCTTGAGGGATATGATTGCATGTGGTCGGTATACTAGTATAGTACCAGCATGTCGATAACCATTATAGCTAATCAAGTTCTCATTATGGTCACGATAGTTTCTACTTGACATCGAAACTAAATCCTATTATATCAAATGGTACTAAAGTATTACAATCCATGCAGTATAGATTCCATTTCATAAAGTTAGTTGCTTCGATTTGAGCTAGGAATCTCGTAACAGTAACACTATCAGAGATGCAGAATGCGTCCTGTGTGTTGCATATCTTGCAGATAACTAATATTCGCGTTCCCATCAGTCGTACCCTTCCACTAAATGTGTGATACGGAAAGGTAATTGTTCTTGACAACCATCGCAGTAGTATAATGAATTGTTATTTAATCTTATTAAGAAATCAAGAAACCATTGTATAGTTGGTTTCTTAACGTGGAAGAAATCCTGTTCACAGCACCTTACACATTCTACATAGATTAATAAAATAGGGAACCCCCTATCATTCTAGTGTGAGCACGATGTCGTTCTACCCATGACGGGCTATACTTTACAGTGAACCAATCAATTATATAGCTATAAGTTTTAACATCAGCTACGTATGGTTCATTATCCATCTTGTCTAATAGAACCATTTGTATATAATACATCTCTATGAACCATATCGGACCGGACATACCTTTCTTTAGCTTATTAGTATGGTAGTCCCAATCTATCATTGTATCACTTCTATCTTATGTAACCTTAGAGGTTTATCACTTGAACATTCTTTGCAAGAGACAACCCATCCTTCTGCCATTTCGTCTAAGAAGTCTACTACTTTAACTGCTAAGTCTCGAAAGAAGTATTCCTCATTCAAACATGAATCACAGATAAAATGTAGTCTAGTATAACCTACCATTGTGAGAAAAAGGATAGAACTATAGGTATGAAGCCATAGCTCTATCTAGTATCTTGGTTGCGAGTTCCACGTTACCCTTTTCCATTTGGTCACCAGCGCAATAGATACGTGCAACCTTCTTGTCTGTTGTAAAGTCAAAGAGGTTGTCTTGATGTATTGCGGTGAAACCACTATCTTCAGGGTCTAATGGGACTGCTCCTTCCGCTAGTGAAAGCTTGCGGATGAAGAAGTCTTCGTTTGTTCGGGAAATAACTATATCTCTCATTACTTCCCATTCCAACGGTTCGCCATGCTCATCGACCGAGAACTTATCATAGATAATGCTCCCGTTCTTAAGCTCAGCTATTTCTTGTATGGTATTCATTGCTCGTCATTCCATATGAGTTCTGTAGAGGATGTCAGTGTGATGGTGGTACCCCATACTCCCAGATACGGAAGCATATCGTGGTCTGTTCCGCATATAGTACACTCCCTGTGTTCTATATCGTCTACGTTGTATAGAGTAGACTTGCGTACACCGTATCTCCACTTGTGGTTCTCGAATAACCAACAGTTGAAGAGTACTTTAGTGTAATGTGGTAGGTTAGTTATAACATGATTAACCTTCTCTATTACTTTCGGTAGTTGATCTTTGACTACGATTAATATTTGACTCCATGATATATTATTTGATATTGTCATTGTGAACCAGTTTCTCCACTAATAATGCTAAATA
>Ga0075125_10000534_pt1 | contig 17039 bp, 30 predicted proteins | sample AntAceMetag02UKN_FD_69810 | JGI IMG/M metagenome (GOLD analysis project Ga0075125, IMG submission 69810) | Saline lake microbial communities from Ace Lake, Antarctica - Antarctic Ace Lake Metagenome 02UKN | ecosystem: Environmental > Aquatic > Non-marine Saline and Alkaline > Saline | place... | reverse complement strand
TTCTGCTAACTTAATTAACTGTCGTCGTTCTAGATGAAGTTTATTAATTTCTGACGATTGTTCTTTTACTTTAGTTTGTAAATCTTTAGCATATTTTATTAATTCATCTTTATTCATTTTTAAAATACTCTTTAACGTGTTTTTCTTTTTTATTTCCGTATATCATAATAGGTTCTAAAAATAAATCAATAAAATGCAATTCTCTAATTCTATTTTCTGATACATATTTATTTCGTCGTTGTTTAATCATAGACAACCAAACTAATTCTATATCACTCATTTTTATTTACCTCACTAATTAAACCTTCATAAGGATTATTAAACTTACAATTTTTATCACACCAAGGGCATAATCTTGTACAGTTTATTTCCTTATATCTATCTAAGTTATTTAAGATAGTTCTGAATTGTCCTTTTGAATTCCCACCATTAACATGTTCTTTCTCTGATTCATCTGTTATTATTGTTCTTAATAAAAATTTAGCATCTAATGGTTTATGAATACTTAAAAAATATCTAGTTAGTATATATCTACCTTCATCACCCTTAATTGGCATTTTAGTTATTTCTCTAATGCATGGAGGATATTTTAAAAATGTAGTATCCATTTTAACAGGGTCAGTTATTTTAATTCTTTGAGTATCTGACATTAAATCTGGATTAATTTCTCGTCGCCAATAATTAATATCTAAATCTCTATATTCAAAATCAGTAAATAATTTCTTTTGTGAAAATTTTAATATATCAATCCAAGACCATTTTAGATTTATAGGAATACAATAAGATGATGTTTTAAAATTGATAGACCCTGTTGATAATATTTCTTTATCTATTTCATCTGAATTTCTATTAAAATTAAAATTACTTGTTAAATTATTGTTCATTCTAATAATGTTTTTTAATCGAAATTTGATAACTTTTAAAAACGTAGTTGTTCCACCATATCGTGCTAATGTCCCTTGTATCACATGATTACTGCTATTAATGACAGCATATGCTTCAATTGTTTCTCCGTTATATCTCCAATTAAATGTATATGGATAAATTTCTTCAATTATTCGAGCATTTGATAAATTTTTAATCAAAGTCCTAACTGGAGTTTCTATTGTTCCTGATACAGGTAAATTAACACTCATACAAAATAAGACATTCTTATTTATAAAATCTGTACTTGTATAAATTTCATTTTCTTGAAAATTTAAGGATTTTAATTCTTGTTCATTAATTAGTTTACCAAATGTTTTATTTTTATTATCATATACGATACTAAAATATTCTTTATCTGTACAAAATTTTTCTATTACTTCTTTTTGGTTCATTGCATCATCTCCTATATTAATGTACATTGGTTATTTTTACATAATGGTTGCCACTCCCATCCAATAGATTTGAAAATATGTTCTAACTTCATTGTTATTGTTCTATTTTCTAAGTATTCAATATCAATTACTTTTCTAAATCTATCATCTAATTCTTCATCAAATGTTATCGCATTTAAAATAAAATTTTGTTTAGTTCTATCTTTCTTTTTTGTTAAAGCATTACGTTTTAAATATTCTACTTTAACATATTGAGGCATTCCTTGAGGTGCTCTTTTAATAGGTAACCATAAATACTTACCGCCCTTTTCTAAATTAGTTCCTAAATATCTATTTGAATATATAGCACCTTTTAAAGCAGGAGTTACTTGACCATAGTTATTTAATTGCTCTTTAAATGGAACAGGGAATGCTAATTGTTCTACAGTTATATCACCAGATAAAATTCTTTTTTTAATTGTCATTAAATACTCAAATACTTCTTCGTGAGATTTACCATCAAGTATTTGTTGTAATACTTCTTTTTGAACTTCTTTTGTAATCCTAGAGTTATCAGAACGTACTAAATCAAATCCTGTTATATATAGTTTATTATCGTGTATGAATTTTTTATCTTCCCATAATTTTTTATAAGCATATCGTTTCTTAACTCCTTTACCTGAATTATCACAAGTAAACAAAATATTCTTTAATGCTTTCTCAAATTCCATTTCAATACAATGGTCATCTATATTGTATTTCTTTGCAAAGGAATCATAAGTATCATTTATTTTATCTTTTATTCTATTTCCTTCTTTAATTAATTGTATTTCAGTTATATTCTTTTCTAAAGGAACTAATAGTATAGAATCTGTATCTCCATAGATTACTTTAAAATTATCTTTTTCAGATACGTTTTTAGACCATAAAAGAATTTTTCTACCCATCATAGTTATAGTTTCGGCTAATTCTTTAATATAGAACCTTGAATTGGGGGTTCCTAGATATCCATACATAGCGTTCATTATCACTTTAATTGCATATTGTCTATAATGAGCAATAGTCCATTCTGATGATTTTACTTTACTATATGCTTTAATCTTTTTATAATTATCTCGTTCTGTTTTTAATTCTTTTAAAATCTTAGGAATCATTCCTTCAGTTTTATCAAAAGCTATTTCATCTGATACTCTTATCTCACCAGATTTAGGATTAAATGTATCTGGAGAGATGTTGAATGTTCTCATTATACTAGGATATAGACTTGCTAAATCTAAATAAATGATATTCTTGTGTAATCCTGGAATAGGAGTAAATACATATGCTCCTGCATATTTTGAAGTTTTTTTAATTTTAATTTTAGATGGTAACTTAATATCTCTATATTTAGACATAATATAACTATCTATTAACATAGTTGTTTTATTTAAGTTATCAAATTGACAATGAGCCGTAATTCTTAATTCATCAAAGAAATCTATGATTTGTAATTTCTTATCTAAATCTAATACTAATTCTACATCTTTAATGTTATATTCAATAAGAGTATCTATATCGTTTTTCCATAAATGACTTAAAGTATTATCATAAACTAATTTCTCACTACCTAAAAGTTCTTTAGCAACTGTATCTAATTTATAATTAACTAATTCAGTTTGGTTACTTATCTTTCTAAAGAATTTATAATATACTAACATATCAAATAATACGATTCCTTTTATAGTTACATCGTGGTATTTTTCATATACACTTACACTATTAATAGGAGATAACTTTCTAAAATTTAATTCTAAAAATTGCATCCTAATTATTATATAATACATATCAAATGAAACTACATTCCAACCTGTTATAATATCAGGAGATTCTTCGTGTATAAAATTTGCAAATTCATTTAACATAGTTTCTTCTGTTGAATATTTAAACACAGTATAGTTTAATGATTTTTCAGTAGTATTTTTAAAATCTTTTCTCCAAGTAAATACATACTTATTATTTGTAAAACTATCTTGAATACCTATACAAGTAATTTCTTGAGTTGGATTTTCAAAGTCAGGTGCTATATTTGTATAATTAGTTTCTATATCTAATGAAAATGTTTTTAATTTAACTTTTTGAATCAATGTGTGCTTATCTATTAAATACCTATTATGAAACATTATATCAGCTTCCCATGTTTTAATACCATCAGATTCTAATTGTTCTTTAATACTTTTAATATCAGATGATATTTTAGTAATACATTTTTTTAATTTAACATTTCCTAATCCAATAAATCCTTTAACTTCTTTAATTACTCTTGAATCTTTAACTTTAACATTTTCTTTTACAAAGAAGTATGGTTGGAAGTTTGTTATTTTATTAATATATTTCTTTCCATTATATGTTCTATTAAATTCATATATCACACTTCTATTGTTGAAGTTGTCTTGCATTGATTCTGTTAAGTATACCATTTTATATTATAATGTTTGTTGAATGCTTAAATTTAAATTTTGTTTTAAATTTTGTTTAATGCATTTGTCTATAAATTCTATGCCTTTTATTGTGTTATTGCTACATTGTTTTTGAATAAATTTTAAAAATTGTTCTTTATCATCTTTTAAAGCAAAACAAAATTGTGTAAATTTATTCATTTGATATAAGTTATGTAAAGATATTAATGCTCCTGAAATACTGCCTTCTTCAAAGTAATTATCAACATTATGCATTTTACATACAGGGCAAGTACATGGAAGATGCTGTATAGGAGTTCTATTTCTATTTCCAAATGATAATGATTGTTTAACATTTAATGGTATAATGTAATCTTTATAAATAGCTCCCTTACCATAAGTAATAGAATCAAATGTAATATTATCAATATATTTAGACATATATGCTATAATAGGAATAATGTTCCACCCTGATATACCTAATATATGTACATTTTTAGTAATTCCTTTTTCTAATAAAAATAATAAATAAGTTGCAATTTCAATAGGATTACCTGTTTGTTTTGGTGCTACAGCCCACCCATAAAACTTGTATTGAGATAATGCATTATACCAAGTATTCAGTCTATTATATATATTCGTATTATAGTTATATTCAGATGTGCCACCATGTAATACATTATAAACATTGATAGTGCTATTAGATTCCCATATTTCTGCATTTTCAAAAGTAGATGATAAACATTCAAAAAACTTTTGTTCATCTACTCCTTTTACACTTCCTCCTCTTGAAGTAAGATTTACAGGAGGAGTATCTAAAATTATACCTGCATCTGCATTATTATTTTGCCAATTACAAATTTCTATAGGAGAGATATTTATTACTTTTCCTTTTGAGCTATGAGATAATATTTCATATCCGCCTGAATCAGCAATCATAGTTCCTTCAAAATCTATATCTTGTCTATAGTTAGGAAAGTTTAATCCGTAAAATGCTGATTTTAATAAATAAGGGTGCGTAAAATATGATTCTTTACTATTCCACCAAGATAATCTTTTATCTTTCTTATAGACATTCTCTATATGTCCAATCAATGCAGGAGCAAAATGACAAGTAATTTTAGTCACCATATGTAATATATGTATATATTCCGCCTCTAACAGTAACTTTTAAAGAAACAGTTAATGATTTCGGTTTTATTTGTTTCTTAAATTCATTGTATATTTTAGATTGTAAATGTTCATGCGAAATTGGAAGATTTCTATAAGCCAAATAATACATTTTAAGACTTTTTAATTCAGGGACATATTTATTAGGGATAAATGTTATATCAATTTCGTATAAATCTTGAATACCTGTTACAGGACATAATGCTGTTAATTCAGGATAAACATATTTAACTTCTTGATTTATCTTCCCTATATATGGAATAGGTCTTAAATCAGGCATACCCCAATTATATGTTTCTGTAATTCGTTCTTTTAATTTTTTTTCAGACATATCTTCCATTATTTTTCCAAATGTCCATTGTTTAGTTACCCATTCATTCATTTTAATTACTCTCCTCATATTCTATCGGGTCTGTTAATCCCGCTTTTTGAAATGCTTCTAATCTTTCTTGGCATGAACCACATTTACCACATGCTTTTTCTTTTCCTTTATAACATGTCCAAGTTAATGCATAATTAACATTTAATTCTTTTCCTCTTAAAGCGATGTCTCCTTTATCAATATCTATATATGGAAACTGTAATTCTACTTTATGCCAATCACAAATTGAAATAACATCTCTTAATGCCTCGGCAAATTCTTTTCTACAATCTGGGTAGATTGCATGGTCACCTGCATGAGCCCCATAAAATAACGCTTTAGCTTTAATACCTATTGTATAAGAAGTAGCTAAACTGATTAGAACCATATTGCGATTAGGAACAACAGTTTGTTTCATATTATCATCTTCATAATGCCCTTCTGGTACTTCTATATCTTTTCTTGTTAATGCTGATGGAGCTACTTGATTAAGAACAGATAAATCGACAATTTTATGATGTACGCCTAATACTTTACAAGTTGCCATAGCGTATTCTAATTCCTTTTTATGTTTTTGACCATAATCAAAACTGATTGCAAAAGGTTCATATCCTTTATCAATAACATCATATAACATTGTTGTGCTATCCATTCCACCACTTAAAATTATAACTGCTTTTTCTTTATCCATTTTTTCACCTATCCAATAATACGCATAAATTCTTGCTTAACATTATCTTCATGGAAATTGCCTTTTAAACAACAAGTAGTCATACTTCCTTCTTTTTTGACTCCTCTCATTGATTTACAAAGATGTGTTGCTTTTATAAATAATCCCATTCCTAACGGTTCAGTTGCATATAGAGCATCAAATGGTTTAATTATTTTTTTAGTAGTTAATGCATTCCATAAATCATTTACGATATCTTGAACTAATCGTTCTTGTATTTGGAATTTAGCTGCATGGAAATCAACAATTCTAGCAACTTTACTAAGCCCTAATATTTTACCTTCAGTATTAGGAATATATCCAAACCAGTATTTGCCTATAAAAGGAACTCCATGATGTTCACAATGAGAATAGAAATTTCCTGTATCTGTAATCATTTGGTCATAAATTATTCTATCTGAACCATTATCAAATACTGTTATTTTTGGTTTTTGAGTTTCATCATAACCTCTAAATAGTTCATTATACATTTTAGCAATTCTAGTAGGTGTGTCTTTCAATCCGTCTCTATTTTTATTTTCTCCTATTTCTGTTAAAATAGTTTCCCAACATTCTTTAATTATTTCATTATTCATTTTTAAATACCTTTCTTATTTCCCCAAACGTGAATGTGTTGTCTTAAACAAAATTTAATATTCTTCTTTACACAATAATTCCAAACATCTTGTTCAAATTTTTTATTAATAGAATGTGATATTGTTGTTAAAGGCATTAACATAGTTGCGTATTTTATTAAATTTTTGTTTAGTTTTAAATCAGTTACTATTTTAATATCATATTCTCCAATTAAATAGCTTTTAAAATATTTAGATATTCTTTTAGTTGTTTTTAAATCTTTAGGAGATACACACATATAATCAAACTTTTGTGATAATTGTTCAGCTTCTTTTTCACTTTTGATTAAATCACCATTTGTTTCAATATGATGTAACTTAATTGATGTTAATGAAATAACATCTTTTATTTCATCTAATTGTAATAATGGTTCTCCACCCGTCCATACTACTATCTCTAATTCTGAATCTCTAATTATTTTTACTATATCGTATACATCATAAATATCATATTTTTTATGGTATTGGGTATCACAAAAATCACATTCTCTAGTACAGTCTCCTAATCTTATAAATAACACAGGTAATCCTGCATAATCTCCTTCTCCTTGAATTGACCGAAATATCTCAGTTACTTTCATTACCAATCACCGTATTCACAATAACTTTCTTTAGGAGCAATTTGCTCATATAATCTTACTTTAAATTTTAAATGGTCGTCTGTATTACTTAATATATTATAAACAATCATACTTAAATTTTCAGCAGTTGAATTACAATCTGTAAATTCATCTTTACTAGTTTTCATATAATCATTTAAATCGCAATGGTCAAAGTCTTTTAAAATCTTTTTAAGTTTACCAAAATCCCACATTATTCCTGCTTCATCTAAGTCAGTAGATTTTCCTTTAACCCAAACTTCTACTTTGTAAGTATGCCCGTGTTTGTTAGCACATGCTCCTTTATAGTTTTCTAAATGATGGCATGCATCAAAATATCCTTCTGTATGTAGTGTTAATAACATTTTCCAAATTCCGTTAATTTAGTTTGTCTTTCTGTTACTTCGTCAATAGTTTTAATCTTACAATTCTCTACTTCAAATGTTATATTATATTCTTGTTCATCCATTTTTTTCACCCTTCTCTAATTCATCTTCAATTGCGTTTAAAATATCTATAGATAAAAGTACATATTCTACATCAAACCCATCTGTACAACAATCTTCCATTGCTCTACCAGTTAAATGGTGACATCGCAACATAGATGTTATTTTTTTAATAATAATTGCATTTGTTTTATTCATTTTACTTCTTTTAAACCTTCTTGAGTTACAAAATAGTTGCAATCTGCATCTGGTAAGTTTGGACTGTCAATTAGTTTAGCTACTCTACTTCCTTTCTGTCCTCTTCTAACATATAATCTAGTAGAGGCGTTATGTGCTACTATATTACCACCGATTGCTTTCTCTGGATTACCAAAGAAACTACCCGGGTCACTTTGTACTTGATTCGTTACAAACACTACTAAATCATATACCATAGCTAGTCGCATTAAATCGTGCATATGTGCATTGAGTTTCTGTTGTCTAGGAGCAAGTGTTCCTCTACCTTGAAATTCACTTCTAAAATGTGAAGTAAGTGAATCTACAATGATTAATTTAGCATTCATACCTTCTCCTATCATTTTCTCAACTTCTGAAACTAATAACATTTGATGGTCTGTATTTGTAGCTACTGCGTGATGAATATTTTTCAAAACTGCATCTCCGTCTAAATCTAAAGACTTTGCAAAATCTCTAACTCTATCTGGTCTAAAACAATTTTCACTATCTACATAAATTACTTTAGAATCTGGGTATGCTTTTTGACAAGAAGCTGATAATAAATGTGCTAATTGTGTTTTACCTGAACCGAATCCTCCATGTACTTCTACTAATGAACCACATTCAAATCCTCCACCTATAATAGCATCAAAATCTTTAAAATACAAAGGTATTCTAGCAATCTTTTCTCTTTTAACTTCTACTTCTATACCAGTATTAAATCCTAATTGAACTTTAGTTCTAGCATCTTGAACCATACCTCTTGTTTTAGCTTCGCTTAATCCTACTGCGTCTGCTATTGTTGCTGGACTTGCTGTAGCTATACTCATAAAATTATAATATCCTGCTTTATGCAGTTTCTCAATAGTAGTTGCTCCTACACCTGTTAATTCACTTAAATCATCTGCCATTTTATTCACCTGTATTTGGAGCTATAACTCCTTCGTAAAGTATCATTTCTTTTTCACATTTAAATACTAAAGGATTCTCTTTTCCGATATTAAGTACAATAGTATCAAATGCTGGATTAGTTATTTGTTCTAAAAACTCTGTTTTAATATTAACTGTTTCATCTGTAGTTGTTTTGTTCTCAATTAGAGCTAGTTCTGTTTCAACTTCATCTGTATCATTACTAGATTTAAATACGAGTTTATCGCTTGTTAAAAACATTCTAGTTATCTCTGACATTAGCTTTGTATCTTTAATAGCCTCTGACAAATCAGATATGTTTAAAGTACAATCACTACCTGTTGCATATTGTTGTGGTTCTTTAAATGGTCGTTCTTCAATCTCATCTAAAATTCCCATTCTAAATATCTTTTTACCAGACATTAAAACTAATCTAGAAGATATTGTCTGTAATGTCAATTCCTTATTACAGTTTTTTAAATACTTAGTAAACACTTCAGTTATAATATTAATATTTTCACCGTCATCAGAAACTTCATACTCCTCAAACGCATCTGCTGTCAGTCTGAATTTACACATTAATGTATTAGTAGGTGATGTAAACTTAATTTCAAGTGCTTCCTTTGTAACTGAAATTGTATTTTCAGCACAAATTTTGCTAATAGTCTTCTCCCACATAGTTTTAAATTCTTTAAAGTTTTTTTGTATTTTTATTTTCATTGTATACCCTCCTTACAACATTCTGGACATTCCCAATATTCTAATTTACTAAAATGAAATAATTTCCATACGAAGTAGTATATTTCTCTAGTTATTCCGCAGAATCCTATTATCTTATAAAAGTTATTTTTGTAATTAACTCCTGTTATTTTAAAGTTTTGTTCTAAATCTGCTGAATATGTCCAACCTAAGAAATGATGTTTGTTTATATAACTATGAAAACAATTAGTTACTATTTTTTTATCTGGATAGTTTACTTTAACAGGAAACTTCTTTCCACATGTCCAACAATCTTTAATATGTATTTTATATTTCGTTATCTTCTTCATCATCTTCCTCATCGTCCCACTCTTCTTCTTCATATGACATTTTACTCATTTTCGGCATCTTCTGTAACATGTTTTTCTACATATGTTCTATAACATTTAAATAGTTCCCTAACTAATATATGAAATTCACTTTCATCGTCTGAATATTCTGCAATATATTTACAAATAGTCATAAATGTTCTATTGTATCTTTCTTGTTTGTTTGAAAATCCGACTTCTAAAGGTAATTTATATTTGATACCAATTAATTTGTTTTTTCTATAATAGTTTAAAGTTGCTACAAATGATTTGTATAAATCCATATTCTCTGCAACAAGGGCTTTGGAATCTATTAATTTTGAAAAATCAGTAGTCAATCGACCTTCAAAAAAGAAAGGAATAAAACGATTGACTACTGCGGAGGTGAACAATGTCTCAAAATAGTCCTGCCCTTTTGAGATATAATATTCTGGAGGATTATAAGAAATTCCAATACTTGTTTTACTAATATCATAATCTTCTAAAGTAGCTTCTGTTTTCCTACTTCGTTTAGCATAATTATTTGAATATGCTCCAGTAGCTAAAAAGAATTGTTGGAAATTAAATTTATCATCGGCTTTTAAATTTCCCATTTCATTGAAAAGTAAAAATCTATTTTTAAGATGATATTCCATTTTAGCAAATGTTGCACCGTAAATATTACTTGTTGAATTAACTAATGATTTTAAAGAATCAACAATAGAATCTTTTCCAAATCCTGCTTCTGCAACTACTCTAAAATTAATTCTATCTATAGTTGCAACTGATACAATGATTTTCCATAATAATAAATGTAATTCATTAGTATGTTTAAAACAACACATATTATCTATTAAATCTCTATAAGTTAGCATTTTAACTGCTGGAATTTTAGTAGATTCTATTTCTCTAATAAAAATAAACACTTCACCTTTATAATCTACTTCTTCTGTTGAAATTGCTTTTAAAGGCATCTGAGTAGTTAAATCTATAGCTACACCATCAGCACTATTTGAATCAGGTAAAAAATATCGTTTAGATTGCTTTTCTAAATAATAACCATAATATTTATTTTTAAGACTTTTTATTCTAGGGTCAAGAGCTTCACGTTCTAATATTATTGCTTTTTTGGTTGATTTAATATTTTCAGAAGTAAATACATTTGAAAATAACATATTATTAAAACAATCCAATGCATCATAGTGGCATAAATATTCTTTACTCAAAATAAATCATCTCCCTTTTTAATTTTTGTATATCCTTGTTCTACTTTAACTATTTTCTTTTTTGGTGTTTTTAATTGTTTAACAACAGAATCTTTAGCTGGTTTTGTAAAAGATTTAAGAATCTTAGGAGAATTAGCTCCATCAAATTCAATTAAAACATTTAACCATATTTGGAACTTATTTTCTTGAAGAGATTTCAATGCTAATTGCTCTAAGATACCTTTCATTTTACTTGTCTAACTCACTCATTAATGCTCTATACATCTTTTTTCCTTTTAAAGGATTAATATTTTGTTCTTTACAACTTATTAAAAATGTATTTTCATCAATTTCTGTACCAGCCTCTATTAATTCTTTGCAATCTGAAATTAATTGTGCTTCACTTGGTGCATATTCAGAATCAGTAGTATTAACTTTAGCACCTTCACCATCTTTAAGTTTTTTAAGATGATATCGTTTAATTATTTTACCACTTTCAGTTTCTTCTGCTGATTTGGAAATTTCAACTACTGCTCCACTTTTACCATCTGTTGCTTTTAAAAGATTTTCATTTAATTTATCAGATGCAAAAAATATCACTTTACCTGAATAATCTTTTTCTTTTTTTTCTTCTTTTCCTCTACCATATGTAACTGGTTTATTCTCAACAAATGCAAACCACATATGCCATGTTCCGTATTCACCTTCACCTTCAATAGGTGTAATACTGTCGATTTTAAATTCAACTGCATCTCCACCTAATGGAATTGACTTCATATCAAATTTTGGTAAATTCTCTCTTTCTTCACTCATTTTTTATTTCCTCTTGTTCGTTTTTTAATTTTTCTACACAATCATAACAAAGATTTGCAAATACCATCAATCCCTTTTCAGATTTCATAACTGGTACTACATGAGACTTCTCTTTATCTGCTAATGCTTTTTTACAATGATAACAAGTTTTATCTTCTCCTAATTTTTTAAGAGTAGTATCATATAAAAATCCCATTTGACCCATACTTTCATTAACTACTTTGTCTACCTTATCTTCTTGAGTTATATCTTTAATCAATTCTGATTCGATAGCTTTATCTATATCTTTCTCGTTCATAATGTTCACCTAAGAAATAGTTTTACAAATCGTATGGTTTTAACGTTTGTCGTTTGTTTGCTTTTGCTCTTTCAATACCGTCTAGAAGCATAGCTTTGGTTCTAGATTCAATTTCGTCGTAGCAATCTTTTGAAATTCGCATTTCACTTTCTTTTACTAATGTTTTGATTTCTGTTTTATTCATTTTAGTTTACCTCATAGTTTAAAAAATATCTATCTATATATATAGTAAGAACAAAAAATATATAAAGCTTTGCTTTTTGAAAGCTTTCTAATTACTTATCGGTTTTCACAACAGCAACTATTTGAGAATGTTTATATGGTTGTTTAATAATTTTAGAAATTTCGGTCTCACTCATACCTTTTTCTAATAATTGGTCTCTTAATGATTTATTTGTGCTAGACATTTTGTTATATTCTCCTTTATTTCTTTGTCTGTGAATCTATAAACTTTATAATCGTTGTCTTCTAACCAATTAGTCTGTTTAATGTCTCGTTCTTTTACTCCCAGCAATGAATGCCAATAAATACCGTCTACTTCAACTATTGTATTACTTTCTGGTAAATAAAAATCTGCAATACCTAATTTATATCCATATTGTTTTAAATATAAAATATTATTAAATAATAATTGATTTTCAAAAAGCCGTTCTGGTAATGTATCTTCATTGCAGATGATTCCTGTTTTCATTTTATGAATCATATTTTGACTGCATTTTTTCCTTCTATTGTCAGTTATAACAATTTGACCAGAAGCATATCTTTTTTTCAAAGTATTACTTACTTTTCTTTTAGATTTTTCCGTCCATGCAATACCAATGTGTGGTTTAATTTTACCTGTATGCGAAATACTTATTTTCTTTTTAGTATCTTCATCCCACGCTTTGCCCTTATTCCATGGATGTTTTCCTAATTTTCCACACCTTAAAGAACAATAACTTCTATGCCGAGATTTCCAATCATAAAATGTATTATTGCAGTATTTACAGATTATTTCTATTTTGGGCATTATTTCTTTAAAGAACCTTTAGATTTTCGTTTAGCTACATATCCACGTTTAACTTTCTTCCTTCCACCTGAAGATTTAAAGTTGGCGCTACGGTTGTGAGATTTTTCATGCTTAGCTCGCCCAGGTCCTTTTTCAGGAAATTTTTCCAAATTACTTGGTCTATTATCTTTGCTATCATTATTTTTGTGATGGACATGTGTGCCTTTTCCTGCTCCAGCTACTCTCCGGTAAGAACGCCTACCGTCATTTATAGGCGGGATTCTTAGAACCCGTCATAGCTTTGGAAATCTTCTTTTTTGTTGTTGGAGATTGTTTTCTCCCTAACTGTTCTACAATTTTCACTTTACTACTTGCCATTTAAATCACCTCCGCTGATTTCAACTTTTCTATAGTTGAATCTGCTATTAATTTAAAAATATACCCATGTTGATTACACCATTTTTCTCCGGCTCTTATTTTTTCAAACGTTTGTTTATCTTTTAACCGAAATAATGGTTTCACCTCATGAATTTCATTATCATTAATTAAAAAATCTGGGACATAATTATGTGTTATATTTTCCCATATATAAGGAATAATTATTTTATGTTTTTTTGTCCAGTTAATATTGTTTTTTTCTAAATATTTCATATAAAGTAATTCCCAAGAACTATCATAATGCTCGTCCTTATAATACCCTCTTATAGTATTTCTTGTATATCCACCACCATTAGCGATTGCTTTGGCCATAGATTTACTTATTTTTTCTCTAACTTCTGGTCGTTTTGTTGGATTTAAGTCTCCTACTAAATGAGTTTTTCCATACATACCATTTAATTTTCCTGGCTGAGAACATTTTTTTCTATATTCTACATTAGTCATTGGATTATTTTGTTTCATAAAAATTGATTGTTTTTTTGACCGTTCATTATGTAATTTTAAATATAATTGCTGTGATTCTTTTCTCCCTCTTATGTTAACACCATTAGACTTTAACATATGAATAATATTGCTTGAATTTAATTTATAAATGTTTGCTATTTCTGTGGCAGACATTGTTACATATTTTAGCTTAATATCTACAATTTCTTCAGCAGAAAACACTTTTCTAGAATTGAATCCTTTTCCTAGTATTATTACCATTGATTCTTCTTGCCTGTCATAGCTTTACTTATCTTCTTTTTTGTGCTTGGTTTTTGACTTCTACCCAATTGTTCTTTTTCTTTCATTTTAAAAAAATCCTCTCATAGTTATATAAGTCATACCTACAAATATACAAATCAATATTACCTTTTTAAGTATCATTTTTTCGTGAATAATATAAATCAGTACCTACTAAATGATAGTCTAGTTTGTCTTTATATTGTTCTTGCCTATATTGGTTGTGTAACCGTTCTAAATCATTCAATTGTATTCTGTAATGTCTAATTTGTAGATTTAGTGATGTCTCGAAAGCCCTTTGTGTTATTGTCGCTATATTCGTATTATTCGTCATACTATAATATAAATATATCACTATTAGTATTTAAATCTTTCGTTTATGAATATAAAAACCTTTAGAGTAAACATAGTGTTCCTCTAAAGGACGCATCAAATTGATATTGCGTTTGTTTCTTTCATGTTTCTTACCATAAAAGGTCTCATAAGTGGAGTGTCTTACGACAAGTCGTTAAACACTTATGATTATAAAAGACACCTATTTGGTATCTTGTGCAGATTTTATTCCAATGTCATGCACATCATTGTATATTTGTCTATAAAGAGCAAGGATATCTTCTTGTGCTTTGTTCTTAGCTTTGATTTCAGCAAGTGACATTTCTACTTCCTCTTTTCTCTGCTCTCCTTTTAACTTAGCTTTTTCTTTTAAATTATCAATAGTTTGTTGTGTATTATCTATTGAGGATAAAGTTCTGTTAAATTCTTTTTTAGCCAAAAGATTGTTATCTTCTTCAACTATCATAGCCTCTTCTTTAACATTAATTAACCTGCTTTCTCTCTTAGCAAGTTCTATAGTTGCTTGTTCAATATTTAATTTAAGAGTTTTTATTTGAAATCCTACTTCTTCAATTTGTCTATCACGTTCTCTTTCATTAGCTTTTTTCTGATTCTTAAACAAATTTGTAGCCTCATCTTTTAACATTTGTTTGTCAATAGGAGTAGATTCAATATTTGCAATTTCACGTTCAACTTCATTATCTATCTTTGCAAGTTCTCTTTCCAATCGTTGTTGTTTAACATTATCATCAATTCCTCTATTACTTGTAGAGATTTGTTGCTGAATTGCGTTTTCCATTACTTCAAATTTACTTTTTCCCATTCATATCACCTGTGTTTTGTTGTTTTTTCTTAACATATTGTTATAAAGAACATAAAATATTTAAAGCTTTGCTTTTTAATTGCTTTAGTTTAAGGTGTTTATAAACACTTATTAAACATAAACACTTATATACACTTAGTTGTTAAGTAAAGTACTTTAAACACTTATAAGTGTATATATATACGATGTGCTGTATATCTGTATACTTATTTGTATCTTAAATAATATTCAATAGAAACTATAATTAAAAAGATATATTATTATGCGTTTATACGCATTTTAAGATATCATATAAGAGATATTATTTAAAATTAGTATAATGCGTACACTAAAATTAAATGCTCTTAAATCGCAAGTATCGTATCTTTTCTTCAAGGTCAGATATTTTTTTAAATTGTGTGTCGTAATAGTTTCTAAGTTTAGGATATCTATCTGCGTTATAATCCATAGTTAGAGTATGATTTTTATAATGAATCCTTTCATACGAAACGTCTCTATCTTCTTTTTTTCGAATACCTATCTCTACAGAATACATATTTAAGTTATAAACACTATGTTTGTATTTATTCATCTAACCTCACCATTCTTACATAAGAGTTTAACACATGTTGGTGTGTAATAAACCCCATAATAATTACGACCTGGATAATTCTTTTTCATATATTTAGACCATCTTATCGTCTGTCTTAATGCTTTTTGTTCATTTTTGTAATGGTCTCGACATTTTACTTCATAATATATTCCATAATTGATATATACTTGTCCAACATCTACTTCACCGGTTACTCTTGAATGTGTAATTCCATATTCACGATTGACGTATGTGTCTAATGAAGGTTTCTCTTCACATCTTCTTTTTACAAATTGACATATACTATCGTGTTTATTCATTATTATAATGTTTGTTGTTTTGTTTTAAACGCACAATTAAATATGTGTAGTCCTAATTCAGGATTTACACAATTTCTTATAATTTGGTCTTTTCTATGTTTTAGTTTAAACTTGCTAAGAGAAATGCCATATCTTTCAGTTGTTCCAGTTACTTTATTATGACCTATTTTTGGTCTCTTAAAATCTTTATGTTCAATATTAAAATTAGACCAAAATATATGTCTATCTAATTTAATTGTCGGTTCTATTAATGGTTTATAATAAGGCACTACATTTTCAACAATCCATTTCTTATGTTTGCAGAAGTGTTGTAAAAATATAATTAAACCATATAATTTTAAATCAGGTAAAATTATTTCTTTAGACCTTGACATAGTTGGAAGTTCTCCCCTGTTAAACTTTTCTCTTGTTTTCATAGATATAAAACCTATTTTACTATGACTTTGACAAGGAGGAGAAGCCCATATAAAATCAAATTCATCATAATGTTTTAATAAATATTCATATGCGTCGGCAACAATAACTTTATCTTCTGGATAAAACTTCTTATATACATCGGCTATTTCTTTATTATATTCAACTGCTGTAACCACAACATTCTTCCAATTTTTTCTATTACCACCAATACCTGCGTGTAAGTTTAATATTTTCATTCTTTTTCTCCTATATACCAAGGATGGCATTTATATTCTTTCGTTGTTGG
>Ga0075125_10000532_pt1 | contig 17045 bp, 11 predicted proteins | sample AntAceMetag02UKN_FD_69810 | JGI IMG/M metagenome (GOLD analysis project Ga0075125, IMG submission 69810) | Saline lake microbial communities from Ace Lake, Antarctica - Antarctic Ace Lake Metagenome 02UKN | ecosystem: Environmental > Aquatic > Non-marine Saline and Alkaline > Saline | place... | reverse complement strand
CCTCGGCCTCGGGATATACCCATGCCGTAATCGTCCCGATGGACAATGCGGCGAGGGTGCTGTTTGCCGAGTTGCAGTCAATATAGTCATCCACCCCGTCGAAGTCGTACACCCCCCCGTTCGCCGTGCTGTATGATGGATTAGTGTTCGCATTGGTCGCCACCCCGTCATTGCCTTCCACGCTCAGGTCGTAGTAGTTCAGCGTGTCGTCGTAGCTGAATGTCTGCCAGAGAACGGCGTTGGTAAACGTGCTGTCGGCCATCAGTGACGGTTTGCCCGTTGTCTGAACGTCGATCCGGTTCAGGTCGGAGCGGTTGCCGATCTCGTAGGTTTCCGCAATCAACACCGACACGCATAGCAAGAGTATGGTTGCAATCGTTTTCATGGATTTGGTGTCAGATACAGAGTATCCGCTCCCACTGTGAATGTGAAGTTTGTGCTTGTGCCGTAGAACGTATTTGTCACGGCTCCGTTGACCCATGTGATTATCTCTGTCACCGCTTCAAGTGTCCCGCCAAGCGTGGGAGTAGTGTCGTCTACAAGGTCTTGCATGGCACTATTCGCCAGCCCGATCTCCGTCGCGATATCCGCAAGCCCCGCGCTCGTTACCACATTGCTTTCCCCTGCCGCCGACTGTGACGCAAGGGCGGCTACCACGTTGTTGGTCATTGGTGCTGTTGGCACATTGCCATTAGCGTCAAGGAGTTGCGTGCTGTAGACCTGCAGCGTTTTGAGTGTCGTGTTTGTGCCTGTGCCCAATTGGATACAGTCAACCGTCCCGTCAGCATTCGCTCCCCCCGAAAAACCACTTGTTGCATCCGCGTCATCACCAATTGCTCCCCCTGTAGTAGATGATGCGCCGCTTCCAGCAGCCCCGCCAGTAGTAGAAATCGCAGCATTTCCAATAGCACCGCCCGTAGTCACAGATGATCCGCCACCAACCGCACCACCAGTTGTGGCTGACGTTGCTTCCCCTAATGCACCACCACTTGTTGCATCCGCGCCCAACCCAGCCGCCGCACCAAATGTTGCAGTTGCGCCAGTTCCTGCCTGAAATCCACCGTTTGTATTCACCTCATGCGCTGATTCCGTATGCGTCAGGATCGCGTTGCTGTCGGAGGCGTAGTTGGGGTCAAGTTCCCCGCCATGCGCCCCTAGTGCGAGGGTGTCATTCGTGTGGGCGGCAAGGTCGGCTGGCTGTGTGGCGCTATCGGCAAGATCATCGCTCGCCTGTGCTGCCGCGTCGAGGTCGAAGTGTGTACCGTTCCAGTCGAGGTTTGTTCCATCAGCCGCAGCAAGTACATTGGTAAGGGCGGCTATCGGCACGTTGCCTATGAGATTTGAGGCGGTGAGTGAACTTGAACTGCCAAGGTAGTTCGTATTGACAACGATTGCCACGATTCGCCCTGATACACTGACGGCATTGGAAGTGCTCTCTGTCAGTGTAGCGTTCGTCACTGCCACGGCACCTACCCCGCTATTCGTCCATGCTATGTGCGCGTCGGAAGTATCAACAATCCCATTCACGGCGGGATCATAGGTAGCTGCCAGCGTATCGCCGGAGCCAACCGTCGTGATGAAGCAGATATTTGTTCCATCGTCAGTGCCGATAGCCTGTCCCGCATCACCAATGGGTAGCCGTCGCCAATCATTGCTGTACCAAATGGTGTCGCCAATCGTAGTCAACAGCGAACGCGGTATATAGGTGTTCGTCAACTGCCCAGAAACGTATGTGTAGATGTCCGTGTTCGCCACCGGGAACGCTTCGGTGTCGCCCTGCTGGTCAAACAGCGATTTAGTGATTGTCACCTTGCCCCGCGCCAACGGTGAGCCTATGTCCGTCGCCGTCACGTCGCCCCACAACTCCGCGTGATATGTGCGCGGCCGCATGACGAGGTTCGTGCGGTCGACGAAAAACGTGATGTTCGTCGTGCTCACGGTGAAGTTTGTCGTCACACTAAAGACGGTCGTTCGGTTCGTCGTGCTTCCGTCAGGCGGGTAACTCATCTTGAATGACGGCGATACCCCGGTCATACTCTGGTCGAAGTGGAAGTGAAAGTATTGGTCGGAATATCCACTGACCCGCTTGGAGAATTGCTTGAAGTCATGGCCGCCGTCGGAATACATCGTTATCGGTATGTCGTTCGTTTTCGCTGGGAGCGCCCACGCGGAATGGCAGACGAGCGCAGACAGACAGAATAGGGTGAGGGTTCGTTTCATATTCATTGTTAGGATCTCCTGATTGTCATGGCCTCGCGCATCTTCGATTTACGTCTAGCGATGATACGTTTATATTCTTTTGCTGTTTTTACATTCGCTAATACTGACCCGAAAGAAACTTTTTGTCCAAGTTTTTGTTTAACTAAATACTCATCAAGCAGGCGGTCATTGCGTTGTCGTTCACTGTTCTCCAGTCGTTTTGCATCTTTGATTTCTTTCGCCAATAGACGCGGAGGCTTTGGCTTTCCGTTTGGATAATATGGCGTAACTCCAAGTTCACGCAAAGCCTTTCGGTCAGTAGACTTCATAGGTGTTGGCCAAGTGGAGCGCATGACGCGACGCGCAAATGGAGTTTTGCTTAGATTGCCAATCAAAGACTTGTCCACGGTAACGTCGTTCGGGCTAACCGCTTTCCATGTGGCACCCAATAGCCATGTGTAAGGATTGTATGGAATCACTTTGCCTACTGCGCGTTCTGCACGAATTGGAGAAAGACCCGTGGCCTTGCCAAGTTTGACAAACGCTTCCGGTGTACTCATCCAGTATTCTTCGGTTGGTTTTACGTCGCGCCCTTTCCAAACGTCTTCATTGCGCCAGAAGTCCTTGTTCATAACGTAGGTCAGAAATGCGCTGACCGTCGGAGGGATAAGATTACCAGCGTCCACTGGAAGGAAGTCGCCTAACGCTTGCCTGACTTTCTCGTAATTCGCTGTTCCTGTCTGATTCTTTTCCATCAGTTCTTCCGCAATCGTGGCAAACACTCGTTGTCCCTGATCCTTGGGGATGGTCAGATAAACATGGCGTGTGTTTCCGTCCTCGTCTTTGCGCTTGATTGGAGTGGTGAATATCCACTTGGATACCTTCTCTCGCTCAGATACTTCATCCCATGCTTCTTCGTTGGTCTTGCGGTTCCAATAAGCCAAGGCCATAGCGAATCCCATGACCTGCGCTGTCTTTAGCGCGGCTACCTTCGGGTTTTCTTTGAACGCCCTAAATATCCCGCGTGTGCCCTGAACTCCTGCATTGAGATATGGGATAGCTTTGTCGGCTGCCTTTGTCCATGAACCACCCTGCGAGAAATCAAGATACCCGCGCGCGATCTGCGTGGCCTCAAACGGCGTTTTCCCGTTCTTAATGGCCCGTTCTCGTAATGCCATGCGTGTCCATAGTTCGCTGGTTTCTCCTAGATAACTGGCGAACTTGTGAATTGAAGCAATGCTTTGATGGCGCGCTTTTGTCCGTTCCGACAATCCTTTCACACCGATAGAACCTTGGTTGGTCAAGAAAGACATGCTCATTCCTTCGCGGATAGAATCGCGGATCCTGCCCGTACGCTTGAACACGTCTTTGGCTACCGCCGTAAAGTCTCGTGCTTGCTGCGCCATAGCGATTGGGATAATGGGGCTATACTCTTGCGTCGTGAACCATGAATGAACTATATCACGAGGCAAGTTAGCAATAGCAAATTCAGGATTGATGCCAGTGGCAAGTAATCGTAGTAACTTTGTTCCCAATACTGTTCCCATAATATCGGCTAGATCATTGGCAATCTTCGGGTCGTTCGATACCCAGTATTTTGCCACTCCATCTGGTGCCAATAGTTGCATTTCTGCTCCGTTGCGAAATACGGGGATAGCTTTCATGCCTGTTGGTGGCTTGGCGTATGTCAGTTTTCCCTTGCTATCAGTACCGGACGGTTTCTGAATTCTCAACTCCAAAGGATTATCTGGAGTGTTCTTTGCCCAATTCATCAGCTTTTCATTGGCGCGATTCTTGAAGACTCGACTTTGTGTTCTGGCAACTACTTGGGACAGAAGCAATCGCCAATCGTTGACCAGTGATTCTTCTGAACCCTTGTCCAATGCCTTGATGCCGCTATCGGTTTCCATGCCGCGTCCACCGATGCTATCGTTTACGGCTCGGTCAAAGTGTTGGATAAACAAACGTGGCGAATAGAATTTGTGGACCTTCAGCAAGAAGTCACTGGCTCCTTTAGTAATGAGTCCAGCTTTGCGAGACTGGTTTACCTGCGAGCGCATTGTTCCCCAAAATGTCTCGGACGCCTTTTCGATCCGCGCCATTTCTGCTGGATATGCTGTACGTGCTGCTTCAATCCATGCCCTGCTTTGTTCTGGTGTAGTTGGACTCTTAAGTCCTTCAGTCACGAATTCATCGAATAATTCAAGTTGTGATCTGTCGCTACGTTTTAGGTCGGAAACTTCAATAGTACGCTTTGCCTGGAGATAATCCGATAACATCTGATTGACGCGGGAACGGGCTTTTGCGTCCTTGATGAATCCAAGATCCTTGTGCAACTCGCCCTCAATGGATCGCTCTGCCTCTGTATATTGAGCCTCTGCTTCGCCTGATGCTCCGCGTGAGGCCCGCTTGTAGTTCATCACGGCGCGTCCTTCTTCGTCATTCTCAAGTATTCTGGCAGATTTAGTATCTACGTCAATGAACCGTGCGCCCATTGTATCCAAGAACTTTCGGAATGACCATTTTCCGCGATCCTTTATATCCTGCCGTTGTTGGTCAAATACCTTTTGGGCTTGTCCAGCAGGCGTGTCGTCACGTGGAATCAATGGTGTTGAGCGTTCGGTTGATTTGGTGGCCGGAGTTGGTTTCGCCGCCGTTGCTGCGTTCGCCTGCACAACCTTCACCTTCGGCAAATCATACTTCGCCTCCGGCAACTTCGTCTTGTACTTCGGCACGCGGGTAAGGTAGGAATTCACCGCCTGCCAGATCCGGGAGAGCGACGACCGCACGCGCTCACCGATAACAGAAACCATCTTGTTTGACCACTTGCCTATCTCGGTAAACTTCTTTAGAACCAGATCGGCCCCGATGATCGTCGCGTCGGCCATGTCCTTCTCGTCGAGGCCGGACATCATTCGGTTCTCGTTTCGGGTGCGCATACGCTTCGTCGCCTTCGCCGCTTCGCCCTCGATGGCCTTCGCCGCTTTCTTTGCGCCTGTTACGATCTTGGCGGCAACGCTTGCTCCTTCATCGGGCGCGAGAATATCCCCCTGCCGCTTGGCAAGGTCGGCCTCACGCTGCGCCGCAGACTCGGATTGAATTCCTGCTTGAACATTCTGTATTTTTTCACGAGCAGCAGCGATAGCATCTGCGCGTTCGGCTGGCGTAGCATACTTACGGTTTGCGACGACACGCATTTCGTCTTGCGCCGCTTTAACTGCTATGGCTTGTTCAGGTGTTTGCTTCCTTGCGCCAATACCACGTTCTTGTTCGGCTTCAAATTTGGCAAGGTGTTCAGGATTCTCGTCAGCCAACTTTGCCATTTCGTCGGTGTAAATACGGCTTCCTGCCTGATCGAGTTTGTACTTATTTACGTTCTGCCACGCAGTACGGTACTGCTTGGCAAAGTCGCTGTATGATAATGCAGGTCGAGCATCAGCCGAAATCTCAGTAGTACCCGCCTCGGCTGCAACCTTCGGCGCAGGGGTGATTCCGTTCTTTGGGGCGGCGGGAGGCGGTACTACCGCTTCTGGCGCGACTTCCGGCTGAGCGGGAGCAACCGCCGCCGACCTCTCATCAGGAAACGCGCCGGGGTCCAGTTGGTCAAGGCTCTTGATGGGCGCGGCCTTCTCCGCTTCAGCGCTCTCGGTAATAGCCTTCTCCGGCGTAACATTCCCGTACCGCTTCCTGAACGCCTTAACACGCATCTTGCCGAGACGGACCAACCTTGCGTCTGCTGCCCGCGCCTTCAGCCTGTCGATGGTCGCCAGTCGTTCGCTTTCGCGTATCTCGTCCAGCGCCGCTACCCTGCCCTCTTCGATGTTCGCCGCTTCGCGGGCGTCGGCGTCAATCAATTCCTGCCGTGCCTGCGCGTCTTCGATGCTCTCATTGCGTGTGCGTGCTGGCATCTGCGCCTCGGCAATGCGTTCTTCTGGCGTCTGTGCCTCGGCCAGTACAGCGTCAGCCTTCGCTTGGTTCTCTGCGTCGGCTTCTATCTGCCTGTCACGAATAACCACACGCGCTTGCTCTCTCACCTCTTCTGGTTCCACCTTGCCTTGCTGCATCCGTTGCCGCATAGACGTTGACACTTCGCCAAGTCCCATCGTCGCAAAGCCAACTCCAGCACCAACAGCAAACGAACGCTTGAGTTGTGCGGGTGAGAGATTCGCCTTAAAAGTGGGATCGCGCTGCTTCTGTTCAGCTACAGCGTCTTTCAAGAACTTGGCTTCAAGCGCAGACTGTGACAATTCCTCAAGCCCCTCAACCGCGCTCGCGCCTAGTAGCCGCACCAACACTGCTTTCTTTGCTGCCGTTGTGACTCGCGTAAGAGACTTCGGCACAATTCCCTTGAATGATTTGAGTAACAATACTTGCTGCCCGTACTCAATAACACCGCTACCAACGCCGTAACGTCGCGCATACTTTTCCGCAATATCTTTGTCGATTCCGTGATAGGTCGCCGCGTCCAAAAACCCGTCAGCCTCCATGCCGATAAGTGGTGCAGCGCCGCCAATGAATGAACCAATAATGTTGCCACCGACCACGCCAGCAGGAACCGTGACCACCTCTTCTGGTGTTGCCGCTTGTGGACCAGCCTGACCTCCTGCGCCAGCAATAGCTGCTGCGATAGCCGACCCAGCCTTTCCGCCAAGCGAACGACCAATATGCGACATGACCATAATCGGGATATTATTGGTAATCGTAGAAGCCCAAGTGTTCAATGTTGATGGAATCATGCTCGCATCAATATCGTACCACGGAGTCTCTTCGCGTGACGGCCACAACGCGCCATTCAACGTGTTACTGACTGTCTGTATGTCTTCGTCAGACGCCAACCCCTTGACTGCATCACCAGCTTTCTTCAAGAATGGGTCAATCGAGTCTGGTGTGAATGCGCGGCCACCGCTAATTGCGCTTCCTACCGCTTGTGCCGCTCCGACTTTGAGTGCCGCCAACGGCCCTGATCTTTCAGATAGACCCGCCACCCCGCTATCAGTCATCGGCTGTGTCTGCGGTTGTCCCGCTTGTATATGATTTTGAGGCTGGACTGACTGGCGGGGTAGCGGAGATTGGCGGAGCGCGGCCTTTGGGTCTTTTCCGGCCGGGATTCCAAGTTGTTCGGGAGTGATTGGCTGCGAAACTGACGACGGCTTAAAAGCGTCCAGTTCGGCAAAATCTGTTTGCGGTTGTTCTGGTGCTTGCGGCTTCACCTGGAACGCATCAAGTTCCGTGAAGTCCGTTGGTGCGGCTGGCGCTGGCTGATTATCGCTTGCCGTGAACGCATCCAATTCAGAGAAGTCTGTTGGCTCCGGCTGAACGGGTGTCGCGTCAGCCTTGAATGCGTCTAATTCTGCAAACTCGTTGCGTGCCATGTTTACCTTTCAGGCTAAACTGTCTGACCGCCAAGATCGGCCGCCTTCTTCACCCTGTCACGATGCTGTGCTAAGATGGCTTCGGCCTGTACCCTCACGCTGTCGCTGACCGTCTGACCATCTTTGACGGATTTCATTACCGCTTCGGCCTGAGATACACGTTGTTCGTCCGGGCTGACTGTGTCGTTGCCATCAAGGTCTGCTGCGTTTGCCCCGGCTGCCGGTTGCTGCGTCGTGGCAGTTGCGGCATCCATGATCGGCTTGATTGCGGCGTACTTTTCTGCCGGAGTTGCCTGTCTCGACCTTCCTGTTTCTTTGTCAGTAATCCACATTTCCTCAGACATCGACTTGATAGCGGCACTCGTAATTCCCTCAATGGTTCGGCTGTCTCCCTGTTGCTGTGCAATCTGAATGCGGGCCTGAATGTTCTGCTGCGCCACGCGGTCGCCGCCTGCTGCCGCCGCTATCGACGACGCTACCTGTGCCTGCGTTTCCAACTGAGTGCCCTGCAATCCGTACTGACCAGTGACAGTCGCTTGGTCAACGCCGCCCTGCGCGGTGATGCCTGCAACATTCTCCGCCGTTGCGCGGCCTGCTTCGGCTTCCGTTGCCCGTAGCGTGCGCTCTGCCTGCGCTTCGCGCTCTGCCCGTGCCATATCTTCGGCGCGAACGGCGGCGGCTTCCTCTCTGACATCCAACGCCGATCGTGCTTCTTTCGTCAATCCCTGTCGTTTGGCGTAACGTTTCGTCAGCGCAATCGCTTCTGGTGTACCCTGAATCACATTGTTCGGGCCAAGGAAGCGGGCGCGAACGGGATCGGCTTCGGGAGCGGCGGCTACGGGAGCAACGGGTTCCGCGCTGGCACCATCACCGGGACGCTGGATGAAAGGGCCAAACCCTTCTTCCTCTGCCGTTCTCATAGGCCGCGCTGCTGGTGCTGTCGCCTGTGAATCCCTGAACGCCTGAACGTGTGCGTCCTGCAACGGCGTATCGGCTGGCAAGAACTGAGTCGCGGCTGCTGGTGTTGCTGCTGGCACCACGGGGGGTCGATCTGCTGGCTGAACCTCAAACTCATGGCCGGGACCAAAGAAGGCTCGTTTCGCTCGTGCTTTGAACTTTTCAAATTGTTCGCCAAGATATTTACCTTGTCGCTTCACTTCTGGGAGCAATCCGCCACCAGCAATTCGTGCGGCTGTAGCCAATGGATATAACTCAACTGGCGTAACTATATCCCCGGTGCGTGACTTCTTGCGTTTTTCTTCTAATGTAGCCATGATAGCCTCCTATTCGTCTGGTATAACTGAACTGCCCGTGTTCAGGTCCAACCAGACCGCTTATTGTTTTTCTTGTTCAATACCGTGTATAGAAAATTGATTCATTTGTCAAGATCCAAGTGTGTGCTGCTTTATTCTGCCGGGTAAGTGTACGTTCCGGTGATCGCTCGTTTTACTGTCTGACTCTGGTACACCGTCTGGGTTGTGCCGGAAGTGTTGTACTCTATCTGCTCACTGAGAATAATATACTCAGGCTGATTAGTAGAGGTGAGGCTTTGAATCCGGTCATACAGATACGCCTCAATCTCATACATCACCGCCGCAAGACTCCCGGTGGCCTGAGTAGCCGTCAAGTCCCCCAACTCACTGACCAGAAAACAGAGATATGCGTTCGACACCGAAAGGCCGGTATCTCCTGCATTCGTGAATGCGGCAGTCGTTACCACGTTATTTGTGAAGTACGTAGCTACAGCTTCTGATGGGCCTGCGAGACATGATCCGGCGACCATCAGCCCGACAGCGAGTAATGCTATTTGTTTCATTGTTCCTTCTCCTTTTTGGTCACAGTAATGTAGGCGTCTATGATTCGCTTCCATTGTTTCTTTGTCCAGCACCCTCCGAGAGATTCTCCTTTGAGATTGATTGCATCTTCAGTTACGCGAAGACTGTCTTTCAGTGCATCCCATGGCCCCCCATTGTCGGAAAGATGGTCAAGGATCTTCTGCTTGGTGTCTTCGATGATCTCTTTATCAGGACGTTTTATCGGGGCGTGTTTGTTGTTTGGCTGCATCATCGGTTGGTTTTCCGATCCCCCGAGCATCTTAGTCAATGCTCCCGGTGGGAGGTGAATCTCCTGTGGCGCTGGCACTACATTTTCGACAGTGATTATTTCTGCCTCTGGGTGAATAATCCCCGAAACAATGTTGGCGTATTCCTGCGCCCAACCCGCCTTGATGGTGATTTTGCCTTCTGGCTCCTGTTTCTTGTTGATCCTCCGAATGGTATCCACCATCATCTTATCGCGGCCATTACTGCCGTCCTTGTCCTTCCCGAACCCGCTGAGATGAGCCGCGCCGGTCCCGCTCCAACGGTAGATGTAGACCAGCTCGCTATCGGGCGGATCAAGGTCGGGGATGTGTTCAACTTCGGGACACTTCTGCATCTTCTGTGCAAGGTCTACGTCCTGCCCTGAGTTCATAATGGTGTATCCACCGCAGGCAACATAGGCTTCTCTGGTAAAAGCACAAGTACAGTCGTAGTAGTTCTTGGTGCTTCCCGAGATGACCCCGTTATCCATCTTCCATGCCTTGCCCTGCTTGTAGTAGGCCTTGCGGCGTGAGCCTATCGCTTTTACGCTGTGACTGATCCTGTGGGGCAAGCTGATGTCGTCATCATCCCACTGAATAAGCACGTCATGGCAGGCAAGAGCAACGCTGGCGTGGCGCTTCTCTCCAACCGTGCAGAAGGTCAATTCGGAATTGACGATTCGTACCCGCTTCATCGGATCATCTGTGCCGCCGTATGTCAATCTCTGCTGGGGTAGATCGTTCAGAATCACGAGTTCTGTCTCTCCCTCGTAGTCTTGCCGGAGAAATGACTCGATGGCTTCTGATAGCAACTTGCTTCTGCCGGCCGTGATACACACGCAGGATACCGGGGGGAGTTCTACCGGGACGGGTGCGGCTATGAGTTTCGTCTTACTGAGTTGTTCCATTAGCCCCGGTCGCAGTTCGCCCTTGGTACAGAACTCTTCATATTGAAACTCCGTCTTGGCTTTCGCCGCGATGAATACACGCCCCTTGTTCATCCTGCCCTGAGAACCGATTATGGCATCATGCATAGCAGGTTCTTGATCCTTATGAAGACTGGCTCCCATATACTCCATGCTCCACACGGAGGGCTGATGCGAGCAGCAATATGGACATGGAAGCGACACTCTCTTTATCCCTTCGACATCGCTCTCGGTGGTGGTGTATGTGCCTGAAGAACGAGTTTGGTAGAGTTTTATGAGGTCAGCATCGAGCGTTTCAACGGCCCCGCTTATCGTCCCAAACCATTCAGCGGAGACATCCCCAGTAAGAACATGGTCCTCGTGACAGTACAAGACATGAGTGACGCTGGAATCTATACGCTTGATCTCGGCCAGAGTCCGTATCAGAGATTCGCCCCATTGACATTCACCTGTCAGGATAGAAGTGACTCCGGGTTCAGTGCATGGAATGTTCTCGGAGGACACAAAAACATGCGAGACTTTGCCACGGAAGAAGCGTTGCCACTGCCGGAGCCATAGCTTCCAGATGAACCTCCCGCGGTCGGAAGAGTGCATGAGTACCGCTATCTTGGCTGTCCCGATCTTGGGTTTTACGACAATAACATCATCGGGTGCCAGTCCGTCCTCGTATGACAACTCGTATCCGGGGCCTATGGCGATGGATGCTTGCTCGACGGCTGCGAGATCAATCCCCCAACTCTCAAACATTCTCTTGTCATCAATCAGCACGGTATGCTTCGCTTTGGAGTGATTCTTTATGATCTCCAGTTCCTTCAGGAGTGTGTTGTTCGGAACACCCCATGAGCCGTGCGCGTCAAGCCAGATGGTTGCGGGTTCGTGGATGCCGTCAAGCACGCGAGCCAAATTATCCTCACTCGCACCATGTATCAATGTCACTCTTGAATCACCATTGAAACGATCGTTGGAAGCCTTGTACCTCCCCTGCTGTACCTCCATGCTGACTACCGCCTTGAATCCTGCCTGCAATGCAGATTCAACGCCATCGCCAACGTGTGTACCGGTTTCGATGAAGGTGTCTGTCAAATACTTCGCTAGATCAAGTTTGGTCGCTGGCATTAGAGCACCGCCTTCCATGCTTTCCAGCACTTCTCTTTGTTGGATATCTCATTCTCAAGAAAGGATCTGCCGGCCTTAACTACTGCTTTCCGTTTGCTATCATCGAATGCAAGGGCGCTGGCAACGTAAGACATCTCATCGGATGAATCGCACATGAACCCAGTTTCTCCCTCTATCACGATATCCGGAAAGGCGTAGTTCTTCTCAACGATGGGAACGACCCCGAACTCATAGCACTCTGGAACGATCCGGCCATACGACTCCTTGCTGCCCCCGGTCTTATGTATCAGGACATGAAGGAGGGCGTAGAACTCTTCTTGTGTCTTCGCGTTCGGTGATATCACCATCCAGTCCAGCCCCTCCGGTGCCTTGCCGCAGCGTTCCTGAATCTTATCATCCCACCCCATGATGAACGTCTTGGTTGGGACAGGACTGCAGACCTTCATAAAGATTCTCCACATATCATCACTGAACTTGGATGGGTCCGGGCGGGAGAGTCGGCCCATGGAGTAATGCCCGTTCCTGATCTTCGGTATCGGTTCATGCGAAATGTGGTAATAGGGCTTGTACCCCTCAAGGCTCTCAATCTTTCCGATCTTCTCTTGCTTTGGTCGCAATAGACTTTCCTGATATGAGCTGACGAATCCATGCAGGTCGATCCACCCGTTCTCAATAGCCTTCTTCTCTTCGTCGAACGGCCATGTCATGCAGTTGAACCAGATAACCAGTGCTGGTTTTCCGTAATTGTGAATGGTCTCAAGACTCTCAAGAAACAGTTTCGTGCAGAACCCGACAACCACTTTCCCCTTGAATAAGCTGGGTTCCCATTTGTGGATAGTGCATCCCCTGTCTTCGCACTTCTTCACCATGACAGGGTTATCGGGAGGGTTTACCGGCATGAGATGAACGTCAACTCCACATTGCGTCCAGAGGTCGATATTGTGATCCAGTTCCGTATCTGCTCCCCCGAGTGTACTTGGGAACCCGCATACCCATAGTTCTTTCTTCTTCGACATTCAAATATCTCCCATTGATTAGGTTGGATTGTATGATGCGTGGCACGCCGCCTCTGAATCCCAGGGTCCGGTGATAATGACTAATTCGTGATGCCCGTCAAGTTGACAACCCTCTTCAAATGTTCCGCCCAGCATACAATCATCTCCCTGATTGACTCCTCTGTGCAGAGTAGGGTCGCACGGAGCGTACAAATAGTAAAGACTTCTCACTCGATACCAGTTATCATATTGGTCATGACTCGTACTGGCGCTCTGACTCTCACTGGCGCTGTAACTCCTACTTGATGGCGTGCTGCCGCTGCTATGACTGAGACTTGTGCTGTGGCTATAACTGTTACTCGAACAAATGTCGATCGACCAGTTGCTTATGCTCTCACTTTCGCTGTGACTGATGCTTCCAGAACCCTCGCTTTGGCTGTAGCTGGCACTGAGACTCCAACTGTATCCAGGATCTCCAAGAGATCGTGACGTGCTGAGACTATCGCTGGCGCTCACGCTTACACTAAAGCTTGGATCATTGCTGGTGCTTCCGCTGATATCCGTGCTGGTGCTGCTGGTACTGCTGCTTCTCGGAATGTCGCTGGTGCTGTCACTCCGGCTCGTACTGAAACTGTAACTGTTACTTCCGCTCCCGCTGGTGCTTCCTGCGCTCGTACTAGTACTCGTGCTGCTGCTGTTGCTCTCGCTGAGGCTGATGGAAAAACTTTCACTCCGGGATCGGCTGCGGCTACCGGATACGCTCTCGCTTCCGCTATCGCTGGTACTAGTGCTTCCGCTGTCACTGGTGCTGTCACTCGTACTGCCTGCACTCGTACTGGTGCTCGTGCTTTCGCTTGTACTATCGCTATCGCTTGCGCTGTCGCTCGTGCTCCCGCTCCGGCTCGGGAAATCGCTGGCGCTGATACTATCGCTGGTACTGGTGCTGTTGCTCGTCGAATCGCTGGCAGATCCTCCGCTGGTACTGGTGCTTACTGATGTGCTTGTACTGACGCTCGATGTACTGACACTAGTACTTGTAGACGTGCTAGGAATATAAATACTGGTGCTGGTAGACGTGCTGCTGCTTCCCTCGCTTGTTGATGTGGATGTACTGAGTGATGCGCTCGTACTGTCACTGGTACTCGTGCTGTCGCTTGTGCTGGACGAATTAGCCTCAATACAGCAACAATTATCATCATCCGTCATAAGAAGATGGTCAGGGTCTGGACATGGCATTGCCAATACGTCCCCGAATCTCCGTATAACCTCGTTGCATTTTGCAAGAGCCATTGTTACCCCTTAGAGACCGGCGCACTCTGGATCGGCAAGTTCAACGCAGTCCGTCGCACACACCACGCACCCATCCTGGCAAGATTGTTCAACTCCTCGTATCGCACAGATTAGTTTCCCTGCCCTGAATCGGAGTCTCCAATAAACGTATCGAATACAGAAGTCATCACTCCAATACGGGTACTCACAGACCGTGATATCAAGAAACTCGCTGGGATGATAGAAAGTCCAGTTGTCACACCAGTCTTCGGCTTCCGCGTTTGGATTCCAAAGAGTGTCACAGGTGGTACACGATGCGTAGGCGGTACGCTCCTCGTCTTCGACACCGGGAATCTGGTCATCGTGCAAATCATTTTCATCACCAGATATAATTGGGTTTGCTATTTGCGCTTCAAGTTGTTCCTGTTTAATCTGCTGTGTCTGTAGAGCGCCCCATATTAAACCTATACCTGGATCTATCTCTTTTCTTTTTCCGGCCAATTCATCAAGACGATTCTGAATGTCTGTAATCTGAGCTTTAATGTCATCCATTTCGGCCATGATTAAGGTATCCCTGCTACTTTGTCGTCACGTCCACCGACAATCCGAACAACAAACATTCCATTGCTTAGAAACTGAACACCTGTCCGAACGCCAGCGTGACCGCCAACTTTCGTCCACCCTGCATCTGGACAAGATCCAGCCGCTCCGCTACCATCAGTATCTCCATGAACAAAATAATTCTCGGCCTTCGTCCAGTTATAAGTTGAATACTGCCAGTGTGTGTAATACTTAAATACGGAGTTTGTATACCGCATAGTGAAGTCATATCCTGGGTCCGTGCTGCCACTGCCGCCAGTATAAGAAACGACGGTCTTGGTCCCATTAAATCGTCCAAAGATATTCTTTATATAAGAGATAACCCCAAAATCTTCGCCTTCCGCAAACGTTGGCGCGGTCTTAGAGTTTTGAATCACTTCTCTCGTAGAAGTCTGTGTGCGGTTCTTTACTGAATCATACGCCGACAGCGAACGGTCCTCGTATGGGAAATACTCGGCCGATAGCGTCGTGGTCGAAAGGTGTTGGAAGATCGTTACGCTGCGTTCGCCGTCTTCTTCGGCCCAAGGTTTCCGAGTATAGAACGCGCCCGTGAACGTCACGCCGCTCGCCTTCGGATCGGTCACAACGTCAGAGTCGTTGATACCGTTAATCAGAGATTTTGAATAGTTCGCGTCGATGTTCGGCCATGCGCGGATCATTTCGATGGCGGTTTCGTACAGCACCCAATTTCCAGCCGCTAACTCGGTGGCGAATACGCTGCTTAGGTGCGCGATGGCACAGTTATACGATAGGCCGTTGATGTAAACCTTATCGTCCTCGGCGTACGTGGTAGATGTCACCCACGCAGGAGAAACAGAATCACCCTCATATCGCCGCAACTGCGCAAGATCTTCAGATAGGGTTGTATTCAGTACCGCCATTATGACCCCCAACTATCCATGTCAAACTTGCTCACCATCACGTCGATACTCTTGATCTTCACCGTCGACGCCAGCGCGGTCAACCGAACCTGGAAACTGCGAGTGTTCTCAATCGGCCCCGTCACGGCAATGAACTCATCTTCGCCGCGCACGTTCTCAAGCGTAATCGTCTGCGCGTCCGTCCAGTCGCGTGACTCGCACCGCGTCTGGTATTTGATCTCAACTGGATCCGTCGCCGTGCTGTCGAACGCAAACCCGATCTTCTCAACGGCGAACGGCTCACCGCCTGGTTGTTTCAACGCTGGACTGGTGTAGGCGAACGTCGTGCCGCTGTAGTTGAACCAACGCTTCGTGTTGATATCGTAGGCGTGCGTTGCGCCGACAATCAGATACTTGGCCTGATAATTTGCGGTAATGGACGACAACGGAACATCGCCGCGAATGGGAAACGAAATCTCGTCCATCTTGCCGTTGGCCGCGACGGAATACAGATTGTTGCCGGATATGAAATACACTATCCCGTCAAGTTCGTAGGCTACTGTTGAATTCGCAATCTTGACCTCTTGCATGAAGTCGCCTACACGGAAACGGCCGGAATGGTCAGAGGCATTGTTAATGATGTATGACCCGTCAGACTTCATCACGATCAGCCCGTCGGTCCCGATTGGTAGAATCTTGACAATGCTGTTAACCGTCTCATTGAACTCAAGAATGCCCTTACCTTGAACGTAGTACGTCGCGGTGTAGTGCGGTGCGCCGTAGATCAATGTGTTCGAGGCGACGAGCCACAGGCGGTCGTAGTACCACGTATAGACGCTGCCGCTAATCGTGTACGTCTTCGTAATCTTCGTCGTCGTGCTCGGTATGCTCCCTGCGGCAAGATACCCTTCCTCGGTCACGTCAATGCCGGTAGCGGCTGGCGTCTGCGCTGGCTTCAACGCCGTGGCCGGCGCGTTTGTTACCAGCGTCGGCGGGAAGTCGTTTGCCAACTGTAGCCATCCACGTGTACTTGCCATTATTCTTCCCCGATGTAACCCAGCCCAATAATGTCGTCAGTCGCTTCCCCGTCATCATCCACCGTCGCCTGATCGTCCCGCGACTTCTTCACCATGTAGGCGCCTTTCGCGGACTCCCACAATGGCAACGCGACACTACGGAAGAATTGCGGGTCACTGCTCCGGTGCGGCCAACCAAACTGGATCAGATGCACCACGAGCCCCGCGCTGACGATATAGGAATCATCGGCGTCGAGGTCGGAGATGTTCGACGTTGGCGACGCTACGTGGCTGATCGCCGTGGTCCGGTCGGCAGAGAACGATAATTCATCCAAGACGTTGTTCACGGCCTGCACGAAGTCGGTGCCAAATCCGGTGTTGGACGTGACGGTGCCGAAAGAACGAGCCATCGCCCCCCAAAGAGAACCAGTGCTCAACATGGCGCGGCCCTCCTTATGGTAGGTCGTCTAGGTAGACATATACGGCAAGCGTGGTGACATTGGTTACATCCGAGTCATAGCCGCGAAGCACAATACGGTCCCCGGCGAATATCGGGATCTTACCGTGCGAATCGGTGATTGCTGCTCCTGCGGTAGATGCCAAAGCCGCTCG
>Ga0075125_10000530_pt1 | contig 17077 bp, 17 predicted proteins | sample AntAceMetag02UKN_FD_69810 | JGI IMG/M metagenome (GOLD analysis project Ga0075125, IMG submission 69810) | Saline lake microbial communities from Ace Lake, Antarctica - Antarctic Ace Lake Metagenome 02UKN | ecosystem: Environmental > Aquatic > Non-marine Saline and Alkaline > Saline | place... | reverse complement strand
TTTTGCTAAAATCTATGCTGAAGAAATATTAAAAATTAAAAATCCTACAGTAGGATTGATAAATATAGGGACTGAACCTGGAAAAGGCAGAGACCTAGACAAAGAAGTATTTAAATTATTTACAGAAACTGATTTGTTTAACTTTTATGGAAATGTAGAACCTAAAACAGTGTTAGACCCTGAATGTGACATTTTAATTAGCGATGGATTCACTGCTAATATTGTGATGAAAACCTTAGAAGGTACAGCCAAAGGTATGAGTAAAATATTGAAAAAATCATTAACAAGCAGTTTCTTTGGTAAATTAGGAGCATTATTAGCAAGCAAGAATTTAAAGAATTTTAAAAAATTAATGTCAGCTTCAGAAATTGGCGGAGCTGTTATATATGGATTGTACAAACCAGTTGTAAAAGCTCAAGGAGCAACTGAAAGCTATGGATTCTATAATGGTATAAGACAAGCAGCTAACATCGTTAGAACTGGTGTATTTGATAAAGTACAAACGTATCTTGACACTCATAAGGAAGAAAGTAATGAATAAAGACTTAAGAGAATTAGAAAAATATTTTAACTTAAAATTTAATGATTTTGGCTTACTAGAAAAAGCGATGACACACTCATCATTTGCTAATGAAAACAATAAAAAAAGTAATGAAAGACTTGAATTTGTTGGTGACGCTGTTTTAGATTTAGCAGTAGCTAAATTTCTTTTTGATGAACTTGATGAAGCGGAAGGTGTCTTAACTAAGAAAAGAGCTCAAGAGGTTTGTGAACAATCTCTCTATGAATATGCAAGAAGTATTAATTTAGGAGACTACTTACTTCTTGGCAAAGGTGAAGAGATGTCAAATGGTAGAGAAAAACCTGCATTATTAGCAGATGCATTTGAAGCACTACTAGGAGCCGTCTATGTTGATAAAGGTTATCTAGAAACTTATAAAATTTTAGAAAAAGTTGTATTTCCAACTATACTTAAAAATATCAATGAAGAAGACAATGATTATAAAAGTAAACTTCAAGAATTAGTGCAATCTGATAAACGTACTCTAGAATACAAGATCATATCAGAAACAGGTCCGGCTCATAGCCGTGAATTCACCTCAAGAGTGCATATGGATGAATCAATAATTATGGGTGAAGGAATTGGAAAATCAAAAAAAGAAGCTGAACAAAACGCTGCTAAAGCTACACTTGAAAAACTAGCTAAAGGCAATAGAAGGTGAAACAATGGATCACGCAATTATTAAAAGATTAATTGACGAAGACATCATAGACTTTGACAAGTTGATTTTAAAAAACTATAAAAAAATAGGCTTATCTGAAATAGAGGCTTTTTTATTAATTGAGTTAAATAATCAAAAAAAAATTGGCGAAACCTTTATCTCACCAACTAAACTAGTAAAAAAACTTACAATACCTGAAGATAAATTAATAACATTATTAGATGGATTAATGCAAAGAAAATATGTTGTCATTAGACTTGTAAAAATTGATGGAAAAGAAAAAGAAGATTTTTCTTTTGAAAACACCATTGTTAAAATAATTAATATCTATAAATCAAAGATTCAATTAGAAATCACTGATTCTCAAAAAACTTATGATACTGTAGAAGAAGAGATTGTTGATTTATTAGAAAATCAATTTCAAAAACAATTAAAACCATTAGAAATAGAATTAATCCAAAAATGGGTAAATGAAGATAATTATAGTTTGGCAGAAATAAAAAGAGCTATTTTAGATGCTGTTAAGTCTAATAAATCATCAATAAGTTATGTTGATGGAGTATTACTAAAACGCACTAAAAATTCTAAAATAGCAGCAAAGAAGAAGAAACTAACTCCAGGTAAATCAGAAGCCTTGAAAGCATTCTATGACTCATGGGAACAAAAATAAAAGAATCTGAATTTATCTATGAAGAGATATCCAAACTATATCCCGAAGCAAAATGCGAATTAAATTATCGTAAGGATTATGAATTATTAATTGCGATTATGTTGAGTGCTCAAACTACTGATATATCTGTTAACAAAGTAACTGAGACTTTATTTAAAAAATACCAGAGTATATCTGATTTTGCAGATGCAAAACTTGAAGAGTTACAAAATGACATAAGAAGAATAGGTTTATTTAGAAACAAATCAAAAAATATGAAACTTATGGCTAATCTTGTAATTAGAAATCACAAATCAATAATTCCTCATACTCAAGAAGAGTTAGAAAAGCTTCCTGGTGTTGGAAGAAAAACGGCAAATGTATTTTTAGCTGAATTTTGTCATATACCTAGGATTGCTGTTGATACACATGTATCAAGAGTTTCAATAAGATTAGGTTTTGCTGATGAAAAGGATAATCCTGTTAAAATTGAAGAAAAACTAAAAAAGATTTTCGATGAATCTTTATGGATTAGTCTGCATCATAAATTAATATTTTTTGGTAGATATTTTTGCAAAGCGAAAAAACCAAACTGTAAAGAATGTCCTATAATAAAATATTGTAAAAAACCAATCATAAAATGATTGGTTTTATTTCTCTATATTTGGCCCATAAGTGATGTTCGGTTGAGTGTGTAAAAAAATATTTCAAATTAATAATCTTTTAAAAAATGCACAGTCAATATATAATGTTAATGAATAATTTATTCTATAGAAAAGAGGGAAATATATTGGAGCATCCACTTAATTATCAAGTGTCAAAAAGAAGAGAAGAAATGTACAATTTTTATTACAAAGGAATTGGGGACAGAATCAAAAAACGAAGGTTAGAACTTAAATATACTCAAGCGTTATTAGCTAAAGGAATTTGTTCAAACACTTATGTATCAAAAATAGAAAATAATAGAGTAGTACCTAATCGAGAGCAACTTATGTTGATTATGGAAAAAATGGACATGAATATGAGTGAAATAGGAATGCCAGAGCAAATAGTTGACTATTTAGATCAGTCAGTTAGATATTTTTTCTTTAAAGATATCGAAAGTTACGAGATTTTGTTTAAAAAGGTACAAACTTTAGAATTCAGCAGTTTAGTATATATAATCAGATTAGGTTATTTCGTTTTAACTGAAAATTATGAGGATGCAAAAATCTATTATGAGGAAGTAACTAGATATTATAATTCACTGGAAGACTATGGCTTTGCGACTTTTTTGATATATGGGTCTTTTTATAACATTGCTGTTAATGATTATAAGAGAGCTAGGTACATTCTTGATCTTGTCAAAGGTAGGTTAAGGAATGATGAAATGCTGTATGGTTTGTATTCCTTCTTAAACTATGTTACGTATGGATTTTTAAATTTAGCTAATTCAGCACAAATATTTTTAGGAATAGCTAAAGATATATTCTTAAGAGAAGGTAATACAAAAAGAAGTATTGAAATTTTGATGTATATGAATATTTTTAGAATTTATGAAGGGACAACTGAAGGGATAAGGTTCAACAAAAGTCAGTTATCATTTTTAGCTAGAAAACAAAAAAATTTCTATTTGTTCGTATTATCTATGAATTCTAACAGTGAAGAGGAATTCATAGAATTAATGGATAAAGATTGCGTTATTTATTATAAAGCTGTATTTTTTAAAGCGATAAAGTACATTAAGAATGAGAACAACGAAAAGTTTTTAAAAATGAAGAAAATATTATTAGAAAATGCATCTAAAGATTTATTTGAATTGGATTATATTGGGTTACTTAAATTTTATGAATCAAAGAACAGTTCTATGATTAAAGAAAATCTAATTAGTCACGTTTTGCCATATATTATAAAAAAGCAAAACATATATATGATTCGCTTAATTACTTTAGAGTTGGAAAGAATATTTTCTGAGAAGAATCGATATAAAGACGCTTTAAAATATGGTCAAAAATGTAGAAGTGTAATAAAAAAATTACAAACACCAATACAAGAATAAAAAAAAAGACTCTTCGATTGAAGAGTCTTATTTAATAAGTTTTAATAAGTTGTTGGCAAGATTTAAATAAAGTATTCCTGCTTTGTCTGTTTCTTTATAAATAGAATTATCACTAGGTACAATAGGAAACTCGGCTAATAGTTCAACTAATAATTTATCAGCAACTTCTTTACCGCCACCTTGCCCGAAGATATAATGTTTTTCACCATTCACTTCATAGTAAGACATATTTTCTACAACGCCTAATACCTCTTGTCCCAAGTCTTTAGCAGCAAAACCAGCTTTAATAGCGATGTGTGAAGCGTTTGCTTGTGGTGTTGTTACTAATAACACTTTTGGATCTTTAACGAATTCTTTCATGTCCATCATTACATCACCAGTTCCAGGGGGTAAGTCAACTAGGAAAAAATCAATTTCTCCATTCCACAATGTTTCCTCAAAGAACAGTTTTAGTACTTTATTGAGCATTGGACCTCTTAACAATAAAGCACGATCTTTTTCTACTAAGTATTCAGTAGAAATCATTTGTACACCATCTTTTTCAAATGGAAATAATTTTCCATCTTTGTTGCCCATTACTACGTGATCAGTTGCATTGAAAATTTTAGGCATGTTAGCTCCATAAACGTCAGCATCAATAACGGCTACCCTTTTATTTAATCTCATTAATGCGTATGCTAAATTTGCTGTTACAGTTGATTTTCCTACGCCACCTTTGCCTGAAGCAATTAGAATAGTTTTTGATTTTGTTTCTAATGATTTAGCTTGAACGAAATCAACTTTAACACCAGTATACCCTAATTCTATTTTAACAACTTTAGCAATGTCTCTTGTAAGTTGTTTAGTTACATCCGGATTTTTCTCCTTAACTTCAATAACTAAAACTACAGTATTTGTGTCATCATCAATTCCACAATGTTTAATAGCTTTTGTTTCATGAAAAGCCATATTGCAAGAAGGGTCAACAATATCCTTTAAGCTTTTCTTAATATCCGTAATTTTACTCATAATATCTCCTCGTTTCTGTAATTCAATATATATTATAACGCATTTAAATATATATGCAAATTAAACAGCATTTTTTTCGCTAAGTACTCTATATTAAGCGTATATTTTTCTTGACAATAAACATAAAAAAAAGTATAATTAATTTGCTGTGATGAGGTGATGGAATTGAAATGGACAATTCATGAACTTATTAAGAGATCAAAAACCAATACAGATTTAGAATTTTCACTTGACTTAAATGGCTTTATTACTGAAAAAAATGAAGATCTAGATAGTATTTCCATAACGGAAGTCAAAGGATATTTTGATGCTATTAAAGAAAAAGATTTATTCGTCTTTGATCTTAATATTAAAACTCAATTAACAATGTTATGTTCTTTAACGCTTAAAGAAGTATTAGTGGATATAGAATTTAATACACAGTTAAACTTTTCAACCAATTTGGTTGATGATGATACTCATCTTATAGATGGTATTACAATTGACATTGATCAATATATATTTTCTGAAATTTTAGTTGAAAAGCCGATGAAAGTTTATGACCCAGAAGCTTTAGCAAATTATAAAGAAGATATACATGAGATGGATGAAGAAGAATTAATGTCTAGCAGCCCATTTGCGAAGATAAAACAACAATAGAGGAGGATTACAATGGCAGTTCCTTTTAGAAAGATTAGTAAATCTCAAAAAAGAAAAAGAAGAACACACTTCAAATTACAAGCTCCAACTATGGCAGTATGTCCAAATTGTGGAGAAATGACTTTGAGCCATACGGTTTGTAGAAAATGTGGATACTACAAAGGGAAATTAGTAGTTGAACCAAAAGCAGAAAAAATTAAAGAAGAATAAAAGAAAAATACACGTTGAATTTTCAACGTTTTTCTTTTGCCAAAATATATATATGATATAATGTAATAGGTGATTCAATTGGAAAAACATATTCCCGTATTATTGGATGAGGTAATTGAAAATTTAAATATAAGAGATGGACTTACTTATGTAGATATGACTTTAGGTGGTGCTGGACATTCTTCAGTAATTCTTAGTAAAATCCCTAATGGACATCTATATGGTTTTGACCAAGACGATTTCGCAATTAAAAAAGCTAAGGAAAAATTAGCTGATTTTTCTAATTATTCAATCATCAAAGATAATTTTTATAATGCCAAATCAAGACTAAATGAAATTGGAATAAATCAAGTGGATGGTATTCTATTTGATTTAGGGGTATCTTCATTCCAATTTGATATTCCTGAAAGAGGATTTTCATATAAATTTGATAATGAATTAGATATGAGAATGAATCAAAACTCTTCTCTAACAGCAAAGGAAATAGTTAATACATATTCATACGAAAATTTAGTGCTAATATTATTTAAATACAGTGAAGAAAAGTATGCCAGAAGAATAGTTAAAAACATAATTAGAGAAAGAGAAATCAAGCCAATAAATACAACATTTGAACTAGTTGATGTAATCAAAAAAAGTCTTCCAAATAAAGTGTTAAGTAAAAAAGGCCATCCAGCTAAGAAAACATTTCAAGCACTAAGAATAGCGGTTAATGATGAGCTTAATGTATTTGCTAGTGCGTTAGAAAACGCTATTGAACTATTAGCCCCTAAGGGGAGAATAGCAGTCATAACTTTTCATTCCTTAGAGGATAGAATATGTAAACAAATATTTAGAAAACATTCAACGATTGATATCCCTGAAGGCGTACCAATCATAGTTACAGAAAAACCCTTATTAAAGCTTATAAATAGAAAAGTTATAGTAGCTAAGGAAAGTGAACTTGAGTATAACAATCGTGCACATAGCGCTAAGCTTAGAGTAGTAGAAAAAAATTAGAAAATTACTGTTGACAATATATAGTATTATATGATATCATATCTTTGCGTCAAAAACGCAGGTGTAGTTCAACGGTAGAACTTCAGCCTTCCAAGCTGACTACGAGAGTTCGATTCTCTTCACCTGCTCCAGATACTAACTAAACGACTAGTAATAGTCGTTTTTTTTTATGGTTTTAAGTACTAAAAAACGACTTGGATATTAAGGGTATTAAACTTCAAGAGTTTATAGGCAGGTTAAGTGTATCGAAATTAAGAAAATTTGTTTTTTAAAAATAGGTTAAGTGTATAGAAAATTCAAAGAAATACATAAAATTAAGTCCTATGTTTAATTGCAAATATTTTTCAGTATAAGTCATTAAATAACATTTATTACTGATTATTTGTTATAATTATATTGATAAAAAAAATAAAGGAGTGATTATATGTTTTTATTCGCAAGTAATGGGTTAAACATCGCTTTAACTTTAGGCTTAGTATTAATTTTTGTGGGATTATCTTATTTAGTAAATAAAACTATTAATAAAGATCCAAATTCAGTTAAGAAAGGTTTTATTTGGTATTACTTATTTCTGTTAATTGTTTTGGTTGTTTTCGTGGCTGTTGATTTATTGCTATTTAATATGGATTTATTAAAAATTTTAAATTCTATAGTAGATGGTTTTATTGGAGTTGTTAAAGATAGCATAGGGGCTATTGTAGGTACTGTTGTTACTATATTTATAGTAATCATTATTATGAAGCTTGTTGTAGTTTTTATAAAAAGAGCTTCTGAAAAAGAAGGCCCAATGCAAAAACGTGTTACAACAATTTTAAAGGTTGTAAAAAGTATTACAAGATATATAGTTTATTTAGTGGCTCTCCTTGTTATTCTAGCTTTATGGGGAATAAATGTATTGCCTGCATTAGCTGGGCTTGGAATTTTAGGCTTAGTGATTGGTATGGGGGCTCAAAGTTTAATCAAAGACTTTATTTCAGGATTCTTTATTATATTTGAACATCATTTTGATGTTGGTGATATTATTGAAGTGAATGGATATAAAGGTGAAGTTGTTGATATTGGTTTAAAAACTACCAAGATTAGAAACTGGAAACAAGATACTAAAATTATTGCTAATGGTAGTATTGGAGAACTTACTAATTATTCAAATACACCATCAGTTGCCGTAATTGCTTTTGGAATTGGCTATGATGAAGATATTCAAAAAACTATTGAACTACTTAAAAAAGAATTACCTAAATTCAGAAAAATATTTCCTGAAATCATTGAAGATCCAACAGTTTTAGGAGTAACTGATTTAGCAGATAGTTCTGTAAATATTACAGTTTTGGTTAAAACTGAAACAGAAAAACATTATGGAGTTGAAAGAGCCGTAAGACAAGGTATCAAAGAAATTCTTGATGAAAATAATATTAGTATTCCATTCCCTCAAATGGTTGTTCATAAACCAGAGTAAGGAAAGATTTTAATAAAAGAAAAAGCAGAAAATTTTCTGCTTTTTATTTTTTGATATCTAAGCTAATTCTACCATCTGTTATTTCAATAATTCTATCTGTCTTTTCCGCGATATGTCTATCGTGAGTAATGATGATAAAAGTAGTTTTATACTTTTTGTTAATCTGTCTTAATAAATTATACACTTTCTCAGTTGTATCAGAGTCAAGATTACCAGTTGGTTCATCTGCTAAAACAATTTTTGGATTGTTTATAAGACTTCTTGCAATTGCTACACGTTGTTGTTGCCCACCACTTAAATTATTAGCAAGCTGATTTTCAAAACCTTTTAGATCAACTAAATTAAGTAATTCATATGCTCTTGCTTCAACTTCTTCAGTAATATCTTTTTTAGAAATCCTATAAGGCATCAAAACATTCTCTAAAGCTGTAAACTCAGGTAATAGATAATGAAACTGAAATATAAATCCTAGATATTGATTTCTTATATCAGCCAATTCCTTATTTGTGAAAATACTTAAATCTTTACCACTTAACAGTATTTCACCACCACTCGGTCTATCTAAAGAACCGATGATGTTTAATAAAGTAGATTTACCTGAACCTGATTGACCTATAATGGCATTAAAAGAACTTTCTTCAAAATTTAAGTCAATACCAAATAAAACTTGGTTTGGATTTTTAGTGTTTTCACCATATATTTTAATGATTTTATTTAACGTTAATATATCAGCCATTCCTGATCACCTCAATTACACTTAATTTAGAAGATTTTATTGCTGGACTTAATGCAGCTAAAGTAGAAGCAGTTAATGCTATAAGTCCTGATAATGCTATAAAGCCGAAATCAAGAGTTAAAGGAATAAGTGGAGTACCATCTGTGCCTACTGCAAATGTAGTAAAAGCATAAGTTAATCCAACTCCTAATATAACTCCTAACATAGCTCCAAAAATACCTAATAAGAAACCTTCAAATAAGAATATGAAACTTGCATCTTTATCTTGGATACCCATTGCTTTAAGAATACCTAATTGTCTAGATTTTTGTAATACTGTAATTGATAATACCGAAACTATTGATAAAATAACTGATATTATCACACAGACTTGAATAAGTATTGAAGATGATTGTTGGCTTGTTATACTTGATAATAAATCACCGTTTTGTTCTGACCAAGTAATAATATTTAAAGAATCATTATTTAAAGCTGTTTGTATTGATTGTTTTGTTTCTAAATCATCATACACTTCATCTAATTGCATTTCTATTTGAGCTACAACATCACCTTCACCGACTATATTTTGTACAGTGGTTAGAGGAGATATTACCCAAGATTGATTTACTTGTAAAACGTTAAAATCAAAGAAACCAGTAACAACCAAATTTTCTTGGTCGTAGATTGGTGAATCAAAGACTAAAGTATCTCCGATTTCGATATTTAACATTTCTTTAAATTCTATACCCAAAGCTACTTGGTTCATAAGAGTAGGTAATTGACCATCAACTATTAAATCATCAAATTTGTAAATTTCATTAGCTGTTTCAAAGTTGAAACCTCTAAAAACAATATTCTCTGTTAATGAATCATTCACTAAAGAACCTCCAATAGTCAATGTTTCAGTCACAACAGTGATATTTTCACTAGATTCTGAAATAGCTAATATCGTTGAATCATAATCAGATACATTATCTTCATAGATAATAGTTATTTGTGAAGAAGATCCAATAGTTGAGTCGACTAAACTATCTCCAAGCCCGGTTAGTAAAAGACCAATAAAAACTTGAATAGATACACCAATCGCTATACCAAATATGATTACAATTGTCTGTCTCTTAGCGGATAGTAAAAATCTTTTAGCGATACTAAATGCTAATTTCATTCTATCACCTCGGCGGCGAAAGCAACCAGGTCTTGATATGAGTTCAAATTGAAATCGTATGTGACTTGTTCTAATGATTTAGATTTGGTAAAAGCTTGTCCTCCCAAAATAATACTAAGGTTTGGATAGCTATCTTTAATTTTTTTAGTTAATTTTCTAGTGACTACTAAATTGTAATAATTAGATACACTAAGTGCTATATAATCCGGTTTTAAAATCTTTATCGCTGATAAGATATCCTCACTTGGCGTGTTAGCACCAATATATGAAGACTCAAATCCTAAAAGATAAAAATAGTTATTGGCAATTATAGCCCCTATTTCATGATATTCTTCTTGAGGGCATAAAACGATAACTTTCTTATTATTAGTCTTTCTCTTTTGTTCAATGATATATGGATAACTAGCCTCTAAAATGGTTCTAATAATAGATGTTCTCGTATGTTCTTTCCAAATGCAGATTTCTTCATCTACTAATAGACACTTAAAATCAGATAAAGAAGGAATTAGATATTCTTCGTAAACACTAACTATGTCAACGTCTTTTTTTAGTAAATCTAATATGAATAATAGTGCTTTTCCTTTATTCTCTTTTTCAAGTAAATCTAAAAATATTTCATATTTATTATTTTCCATTTAACAACCTCCAATAATAATTATACATAATACAAGAAAAAAATCATAAAGATAAGCAAAAATATCTTTATTCCTAGCGAATTTTTAACATACATTTAATTGAAAACTGGTTTTTATTATGCTATAATAATTTGACTAATAAAAAAGGAGTTTTACTATGCGAAAAATATATTTTAAAGATCTAGCAGAATTCTATAATAAAGAGATAGAAGTTAGTGGTTTTGTAGATAAGATAAGAGACTTACAATATGTACAGTTTTTAATATTAAGAGACTCATCAGGTAAGCTACAAATAACTATTGAAAAAAACGAAGAAAATCAAAAACTAAATGAAATAGTAAGCTCACTAGTAAAAGAAAGTACTATCAGGGCAAAAGGAGTTATTTTAGAAGCTCCTAAGGTTAAACTGAGAGGAATGGAATTTATTCCTAACAGTATTCAAGTAACCTCTGTATCTGGAGATGAATTACCTATTGATATTTTAGACTATAATAATAAATCTAATCAAGATTTAAGATTAGATAACCGATTCTTAGATTTGCGTACCGAAAGAAATTATCTAATTTTTAAAACACAAACATTAGCTGAAATGGCTATGAGAGAATATTGGCTAAAGAATAATTTCATTGAAATTCATTCACCTAAAATTTTAGGTACAGCGTCTGAATCAGGAGCTGAAGTATTCAAATTAGATTACTTTGGTAAAAAAGTATTCTTAGCTCAATCACCACAGTTTTACAAACAAATGGCAATGGCTGCTGGATTCAATAACGTATTTGAAATAGCCCCAGTATTTAGAGCGGAAAACTCACATACTGCATATCATGCAACTGAATTTACATCAGTGGATGCTGAAATGAGCTGGATTGAATCACATCATGAAGTAATGGACTTAGAAGAAGCGGTAATGAAAAATGTGATGGAATCACTGAAAGCATCAATTGGTGAAGATTTTGAAAGAATATTCAAAAAACCAATAGTTGTTCCTGAAACAGACTTCCCAAGAATTCCATTTGCTGAAGCTAAAAAGATAATCCAAGAGAAATACAAATATATAGGTGAAAAAGAATATGATTTTGACCGTAAAGAAGAAGAATTAATTTGTTTATATGCAAGAAAGAAATTAAACTCTGATTTCGTATTTATCATTGATTACCCATTCGAAGCTAGACCTTTCTATCATATGTTAGATGACAGAGGCTTAACTAAGAGCTTTGACTTACTATATAGAGGAATTGAAATTACTACAGGTGCTCAAAGAGAACATCGTATTGATATCTTAAAAAAACAAGCTGAAATGAAAAAGATTCCATTAGAATCATTAGATTTTTACTTTAATTTCTTTAAATACGGAGTACCACCTCATGGAGGCTACGGTTTCGGTTTAGGTCGTTTCTTAATGAAACTATTTGATATTGATAATATTCGTGATGTAACATTCATTTATAGAGGACCTAATAGAGTTAATCCTTAATAAAAAGAACTAAGCTGAAAATGCTTAGTTTTTCTTTCTAATTTGTGGTAAAATATTTAATGAAAAGAAGGATGATTATATGGATATCAAAATTCTCTACGAAGATAATCATATTCTTGTTTGTATTAAGCCTAGCGATGTTCTATCGCAAGCAGGTAGTATGCAAAAGCAAGATATGGTTAACGAACTAAAAAACTATATAAAAGAGAAATACAATAAACCGGGGAATGTATTTGTTGGCCTAGTACATAGACTAGATTTAAATGTCTCAGGTGTTATGGTATTTGCTAAGACTTCAAAAGCTGCTAGTCGTCTTTCTGAGCAAATTAGAAATCATGATTTCACTAAGAGTTATTTAGCTATTGTTAAAGGCGCTTTTAAAGAAACCAAAGGGAGTTATAGTGACTATTTAACAAAAGATGAAACAAAGAGACAAGCTTTTGTTACAGATAGCTCTAAAGGCAAAATAGCTGATTTAAATTATGAAGTATTAGAATACAATGAATGCAAAGATATGTCTTTAGTTAAGATTGAACTTATCACTGGAAGATTTCATCAGATAAGATGTCAATTCAGTTATCATAATCATCCCCTAATAGGCGATACCAAATATGGAAAAATAAAGAACAATAAAAACTTCTTCTTAGGATTATATGCATATCAACTATGTTTTAATCACCCTACGAAAAAGGAAGAAATGATATTTAATTATAAACCAGTAAATAATAATTTTACTGAGTTCAAAACAATAAATAAGATTAATTGGAGGACTATATGAATTTGTTAGTGTTAGGTGGAGCTGGTTATATTGGAAGCCATTTTGTAAAATTATCATTAGAATTAGGTCATAATGTTATTATTGTTGATAACTTATTAACTGGTCACAAGAAATCAATTCCGGAAAAAGCAAAATTCTGTGAAGGTGATATCAGAGATAGAGTATTTCTGAATAAAGTGTTCTCAGAAAACAAGATTGATGCTTGTATTCATTTTGCTGCATCAAGTTTAGTTGGAGAGTCAATGACAAATCCGATTAAATACTTTGATAACAATGTGTATGGAACAATAATCCTATTAGAAACAATGGAAAAACATAACGTAAAAAAAATAGTATTTTCTTCATCAGCAGCCACATATGGTACTCATGAAAAAATGCCAATTACTGAAGAATATGCAACGAATCCTACAAGTCCTTACGGTGAATCAAAATTAATCATGGAAAAAATGATGAAATGGGCAGATGTAGCTTACGGTATGAAATATGTTAGTTTAAGATATTTCAATGTAGCTGGAGCTTCAACTGATTCAACAATCGGTGAAGACCATAACCCGGAAACTCATCTAATTCCAATTGTTTTACAAGTACCACTTGAAAAAAGAGAGTTTATAACTATCTTTGGGAATGATTATAAAACTTTTGATGGAACATGTATCAGAGACTATATTCATGTAGAAGACTTAGTAGATGCACATATCAAAGCTTTAGAATATCTAGATAATGGGAATGATTCAAACATTTTTAATTTAGGTTCTGAAACTGGATTTTCAAACCTTCAAATAGTTGAAACTGCTAGAAAAGTAACTGGACATCCTCTACCTATGAAATTTGGAGATAGAAGACTAGGTGATCCTGATAAATTAGTAGCTGCTTATCAAAAAGCTAAAAAACTACTTGGTTGGTCTCCAACTAAGAAAATTGAAGACGTAATAGGCTCAGCTTGGGGATTCCATCAAGCACATCCTAATGGCTACGAGGAGTAAAATATGATCAATCAAAAGATTAATGAGTTAATCGCATATGCTAAAGATAATCTATACTTAGGTGTGGATGATGATTACTATGCAGCAAATAGAATTATATATTTGTTAAAACTTAATAAATTTACAAAAGAAGAAGTATCAGAAGACTTAGACTTTTTTGAAATCATGGACTATATCTTAAACTATGCTTGTGAAAACAATATCTTAGATTCAAATACAGTAATCGCAAGAGATGCTTTTGAAGGTAAAATAGTAGACTGTTTACTACCTAGGCCATCAGAACTTACTAGAATGTTCAGAAAAGAATACAAAAAGGGACCTTTAACAGCTACAACTTTCTTTCATAATCTTTCTTTAGCAAGTAACTATATTAAAACCAAAAGAATAGAAAAAAACATTAAATATGAATATGCTGGAAAATATGTACCCTTAGAAATAACTATAAACCTTTCTAAACCAGAGAAAGACCCAAAAGATATATTAGCTCAATCATTAATTAAGGATAAGTATCCTACTTGTCCATTATGTATGGAAAATGAAGGAGTTTATCAAGCAACGAGTCTAGCACCAAGAAGTAACCATAGAGTTATTTCTCTTACACTCAATCACGAAAAAGAAGCTTGGGGAATGCAGTATTCTCCTTATGCCTATTTTAATGAACATTGTATCATTTTAAGAAAAGACCATTCACCAATGTATGTTAATGAGAAGTCATTTGCAGAACTTGTTGATTTTATTAACAAATTTCCACATTACTTAATTGGTTCAAATGCAGGGTTACCTATTGTTGGAGGTTCTATTCTTGGTCATCATCATTTCCAAGGTGGTAGATATGATTTTCCAATTGAAAAAGCAAGAGTATTACAAAGATACAAAAAGAGAAAGGTTGAAATAGAAATTCTAGATTGGCCAATGTCAGTAATTAGAGTGAGTTCAAATAACGAAAATGCTCTATTAGATCAAGTCAATGAAATATATAAAGCTTGGTACAATTACGAAAATAAAGATTTAGCTATCTTTAAACACACTGATGCAGATCACAATACAGTAACACCAATACTAAAACTTAATGGTGCTAAATATCAATTCTATATTGTGTTAAGAAATAACTTTGCTACCAAAGATAAACCATACGGCTTATATCATCCAAGGAAAGAATTATTTCACATTAAGAAAGAAAACATAGGATTAATCGAAGTGATGGGATTAGCTATCTTACCGGGAAGGCTTGTTAAAGAATTAGATTTAATAGAAGATTGTCTTTTGAATGATAAAAATCCTAAGGAGTATAAGGAATTGGAAAAACACCTTCCTTGGATCGAAGAAATAAAACAAAAAAATATTAAACCAGAAGAATTATCTGAAGCATTGAAACAAGAAGTAGGACACATATTTGAACAAGTATTAGAAGACTGTAATGTCTTTAAAAACGGGACGAATGAGGATTTATTCCGTTTTGTAGAAAAAATTATATAAATGTTTTAAAAAATAGCTATTGTGTTATAATACAAAAACGAAGGAGTGATATTATGGCGAAAAAACTAGTGAAAGAAATAACTGCTAGAGACCAAGATTTTGCTAAATGGTATACAGATGTATGCCGAAAAGCAGAACTAATGGATTATTCAGATGCCAAGGGTTTCATTATATATAGACCTTATGGTTATGCTTTATGGGAGGGAATAAAAGGATATTTAGATGGTTTATTTAAAGAAACTGGTCATCAAAATGTCTATATGCCGCTTGTCATTCCGGAATCATTATTTTTAAAAGAGGCAGAACATGTTGAAGGATTTGCTCCAGAAACAGCGATTATTACTGTTGGAGGTAATGAAATATTAGCCGAAAGATTAATTGTAAGACCAACATCTGAAGTCCTATTCTGTAATCATTATTCAAGAATAATTACTTCATATAGAGATTTACCTAAATTATACAATCAATGGTGTTCAGTAGTAAGATGGGAAAAAACAACTAGACCATTTCTTAGAGGAAGTGAATTCTTATGGCAAGAAGGACATACAGTTCATATAGATGAAGCTGAAGCTAGAAAAGAATCTTTAGATATCTTAGATATTTATGAAAAACTTGGTAAAGATTTACTAGCAATCCCATTTATAATTGGAAAAAAAACTGAGAAAGAAAAATTTGCTGGAGCAGTAGACACTTATGCTATTGAAGCTTTAATGCATGATGGAAAAGCATTGCAATCTGGTACAACTCATTACTTGGGTACAGGTTTTGCTAAAGCTTTCAATATTAGTTTTCAAGATAAAGATGGTAAAGTTAAGAACCCTCATCAAACTTCATGGGGAGTATCAACTAGATTAATCGGAGCTGTTATTATGGTTCATGGTGATGACTCAGGTTTAGTATTACCACCATACTTAGCACCTATTCAAGTTCAAATTATACCTATTCAGCAACAAAAACCAGGTGTATTAGAAGCTTGTGGAGAATTGAAAAAAGAACTAGAAAGCTACGGAATTAGAGTTAATGTTGATGATTCTGATAAATCTCCAGGATGGAAATTCTCTGAATCAGAAATGAAAGGTATTCCTTTAAGAATTGAAATTGGTCCAAGAGACTTAGCTAACGGAGAATGCGTAGTAGCTAAAAGATATAATGGAGAAAAAACAACAAGCGATTTAAGCATTGTTGGTGAATCAGTTCCTGCATTACTAGAAAATATTCATGAAGAAATGTACCAAAGAGCATTAATGAATGTTTTAGATAATACTAGAACTACAACTGATTATGAAGAATTTAAACAAATTATCAAAGAAAAACAAGGTTACGTTAAAATGATGTGGTGTGGAGACAAAGAGTGTGAAGAAAAAGTAAAAGCTGACACTCAAGCAACTAGTCGCTGTATGCCATTTAACCAAGATCCAATTGGTGATGTTTGTCCAATTTGTGGAAAACCAGCTAAACACTTAGTTTACTGGGCGAAAGCTTACTAAAAAAAATAGGATGTTAGAGTTTATAAAATGGAACCTATAATATAGACACTTTGAAAAAGGCATCTAATTATAGGTTCTTTTTTTGTATACTAGAAGAGAGGTAAAAAAATGAGTAAAAAACTATTTACAGAACAAGAAATAG
>Ga0075125_10000529_pt1 | contig 17084 bp, 23 predicted proteins | sample AntAceMetag02UKN_FD_69810 | JGI IMG/M metagenome (GOLD analysis project Ga0075125, IMG submission 69810) | Saline lake microbial communities from Ace Lake, Antarctica - Antarctic Ace Lake Metagenome 02UKN | ecosystem: Environmental > Aquatic > Non-marine Saline and Alkaline > Saline | place... | reverse complement strand
AAAATGTTGTGATACAATGAAAATTGACGTTGATTGGTACAAAGTGGAAGATATGAAAAAGCGGGGTTATACATGGCAACAGATTGGTGATGCAATCGGTGTTACTTATGAAACAATAAGAAAAAGAGCATATAAGCATGGTTTAAAGCAGAAAGTGCCATTTCAACTAGGTAAACGCAGATGTTCAAAGTGCGGTTCTTATTTTCCACGTGAAGAGCTTGTTAAAAAAAGATTTGGGTTATATTGCGATGAGTGTGCTAAATTATGAAAATAGAGATAGTTCGGAAAGTAGTATATAAAAAAGTCTATGAAGTATTTACTGCTGATGATGCAGTAGAAGTATTGGAGGATGAATATAATAACTGGTACGATTCTGGCGACGATGGCAAATGGGAGTACGTTGACAACGAATTTGATTGGAATATGGATGAATAACTATAAATAGGGGGAATGATATATGCATATGATAGAAAGACCATTTCAACGCAAAATTGTAGAAAAATATTTAAGTAGAGGAATGACTTTGGAGCAAATTTACGAAATGCCACAGGGTATTAAGCGCAGGTATCAAGTCAAAAAAATGATATATGAACGTGATTATCCAAAAAGTGATGCGGCAAAGCGAACAATGGATTTTTATAATGATAAAAAAAATTGTCGAAATTATCATCGTTCGTGGGAAGTTTTTCAGGATATAAGGGCAAAAGAAGGGCGCAATCGATTAGAAAAATATGGTATCGAAAAAAATAGAGAAAGGGAAGGGAAAGGATATGTATTGTGGAGTAAGGATTAAAGATGCAACTAACTAACAAGTACAGGCCAAAAAAAATGTGTGAAGTCGTAGGTCAAGACGAAATAGTAATGGCACTTGAGAATAAGTCGGAATTAAATGACCACATATTATTTAGTGGTCCATCGGGTTCAGGAAAAACAACAGTCGCATATATTTTAGCAAAGAAATTTAATTTGCCAATATTCGAACTAAACGCAAGCGATGACCGTGGTATAGATATAATTCGTAATAAAGTCAAACCACTTTGTCGAAGTAAAGGAAAGCGCATTATTTTCTTGGATGAATCAGACCAACTTTCGTTTGATGCGATGTCTGCACTGCGTAGAATGATGGAAAAGACCGAATCCATCTTCATACTTACTGGAAACAATACATGGAAAATAATTCCCGCTATACAGTCACGATGTGCATTCTATGAATTTAAACCATTAACATCAAAAGTGATATTATCACGGTTGCTTGAAATATGCGTTGCTGAAAACATTACTATTGATAAAGATGCTCAAATGGGATTATTAGAACTGCTTGAACAAGCAGGGGGCGATATGCGCAAGGCAATTAATTTGCTGTCAAAAACCATAAATAAGGATAATACGATAACGCTTGCTACAGTAAAATCGTTCATTAAACCGAAAATTGCCCGTGAATCTTTCAAACTGGCAATAGATGGGCGCTTTGTAGAAGCACATAAAATGATGGAAGATGCATATCATCAGTCACAGTTAAATCCCACTTATATAATAAAAGAATTATTCGAATCTATAAAGGAAGTTAAAGATATAGGTATAAAGACGAAGTTATTTCGTGAATTGGCAACGACCGAATCACGTTGCAAGATACAGGCAGACCCTGTGTCGCCATTGATACAGTTAGTCGGTTTTTTATCATTTGTGTATCTTGTTCCACATCTTTCTATAGAATGTCCCGTTTTAAAAGGTGGTATATAAATGGATTTTACAATAGTTATACCTGAAAGTGAATATCTCTTTGGGTTTATTGTTGGCGTGATTACTATGGGTATTGCAATTCTGGTTGTTTATTTATTGTCTAAAAGGTTGTTAAAATGAGTAGGAGAAGAAGGAAGGATGTATCAAAAGCGGTATTGGTATTCTTTGTTATAGGATTGTTTCTTATATTGGTGTCATTGATATCAGCGGTATTGGTGAAAAACTATATAGTCGCTGTTGTGTTTTCAATATTAGGTGTTTTTGTGCTTTACACATTCTTTGTAATGTATAGGGATTATATGTCTATATCTAAAAAGAAGAAAAAATGAAGGAAAAAACGGCAATGTATTTAGGATTTGTAATTATGTGCATAGTAGTAGTAATATTGGTATTATGTGCAAGTGGAGTGATATAAATGCTATTTGAGAAGAAACCTAGCAGTAGCGATAAAGCACATGTTAAAAAGGAGACAATCAAGCAGTTTGGAAAGATATCGAAACGTATGGAAAAAATTGGCGAAGATATGCGGAACTTATTGCCCGTTTTTCAGAAACTGCCTATATTTAGTTCGTCACAGGTAACTAGATTGTCAAAATTTATAGATGAATATGATAAGTTTAAGCAGAGCGTTTATGTGACATTCGATAATAAGATAAACCCAGAGGATTGGAATAAATAGATGTTATACTGTGAAAGATGCTATAAGCGGATATCCGTTGTTGAATGGGAAGCAAATAATAAGTGGTGCGAAGAATGTAGGAAAAAATACAGTCGGGGGCATCGCTTAAAGGACAAAATCGAAAAATTTAGGAAGTCAGTATGAAGGTAATTAAACGGGATAAGAGAGAAGTAGAATATTCGAAGGACAATATCAAAGAAGCGATAATGAAAGCGACATTTGATGTTACTAAGGATGAAATAAAGTCGGATAGTATTGCAAGCGAAATTTCAGCAGTAACAGATATTATTGTAAATGAACGATTTAAGAAACCGACAGTGGAAGAAATACAAGATTTAATTGAACAAAACTTAATGTCGCATAAGTACTATGATGTAGCAAAGACGTATATTTTGTATAGGGAAAAGCAGAAAATGAAGCGTGAGGGAGCATGGTTAACAGGTGAATTATCAAATTCGATTTGGGAGAATAAATATAGGTATGGTAATGAAACACCAGAAGAATTTTTAAGGCGTGTTACTAATGATAGTAATGATGTTGCCAAACTTATTAGGAATAAGTTATTTTGTCCTGCTGGGCGAATTTTAGCGAATAGATTGTTGCAAAATGATGGAAAAAAGGTTACGTATAGCAATTGTTTTATAAAAGGCACAAATGTATATACTAAAAATGGGTATAAACCAATAGAAAGTATAAGTAAAGGCGAAATGGTTTTAACCCACAAAGGTAATTTTAAACCAGTTACGAATACTTTTAATAGAATATATAATGGGTATTTGTATACAATAAAAGGGTATTATGCATTTGATGAAGTAGTTTGTACAGATGAGCATCCATTTTTTACCGATAGTGGATGGAAGGAAGCAAAAGATATAAGTTCTGGGCAAAGGGGACGGAAAGGGGATTATATAAAAGTACCAAGAATATTAATCCCGAGACTTAGGAAAATTTATGATGATAATCATATGAAAGTAGATAACAAGCACAATGATGTTTTTGATAAGTGGATAGATGATGAGTTATACTTAAGGGTAAAAGAAAAAGAAAAGAAAGAAGTACAGTCTGTTAAAGTTTATAATATTTCAGTTGAAGATGATGAGTCGTATATAGTAAATGGACTGTGTGTACATAATTGTTATGTTAATCCTACACCGAAAGATGAAATAGAAAGTATATTTAAGACTGCTTCTCAATTAGCACGAACTTTTTCATACGGTGGTGGTTCAGGTATTGATATTAGCAATCTTCGTCCAAAGGGTGCAAGGGTCAATAATGCAGCAAATACAACATCGGGTTCTTGTTCTTTTATGCGACTTTATGATATTACTAGCGAAATTATTGGGCAAAAGGGTCGTCGTGCTGCACTTATGATTTCTCTTGCATGCTTTGCTAAAAATACTCGTATTTTAACAGAAGATGGTTGGAAAACAATTGAATATGTTGTTGAAAATAAATATTCTGGTAAGGTATGGACACATAGAGGTTTTAGAGAAATTGAAGCATACCAAAAATTTAAGAATAGAAGAATTTATAGAATAGAAACAGATAATGGAAAAACTATAGAAGTAACTGGAGACCATGAGTTTGTTGTTAAAAATATAAAAACAAATGAAGAATATTTAAAAGAAATTATTAATATTGATTTAAGCACAGAAGAGTTAGTATTCTATGTGGAATTTAAAGCACAAAAAGAAATGCAAAAAAGTTATTCAAAGGTAATTAAAATAGAATCAATTGAAAAAGATACAGTTTACGATATTACAGTAAAGGATGTACATAGGATTCTTGCAAATAATTTTTATACTTCTAATTGTTCACATCCAGATATTGAGGATTTTATTGATATAAAAAATGATTTGAATGCAGTTACTAAAGCGAATATATCTATACGAACAACAGACGATTTTATGAAAGCAGTTAAGAACGATAAGGATTTTGAATTATCATTTTATGTTAATGATACAGGCGAATTGATTAAAAAGACTGTAAGTGCGATGAGGATATTCAACAAAATTGCATATAGTAACTGGAGAATGGCGGAACCCGGAATTTTGTTTTGGGATAGGATTGAAAGTTGGAATATCCTTTCGGAGGATGGTACATTTAAGTATGGTGGCGTAAATCCTTGTGCCGAGGAAGTTTTACCAGAAGGTGGAAGTTGTAACCTTGCAAGCATCAATCTATCAGAATTTGTAATGAATCCATTTGAAGGTACTTCATATTTTGATATGGAACATTTCGAAGAAGTTGTTAAGCAAGGGACGAAATATTTAAATGAAATATTAGATGAAGGTATGAGATTGCACCCATTGCACGAACAACGTGAATCGGTACGTCAATGGCGACAAATCGGTCTTGGCATTATGGGTCTTGCGGATATGTTCATCAAAATGGGTATAACATATGGCGACAAAGGGTCTATTAATTTATCAAAGAAGATAGGGCATTTAATGATTAATACAACATTGCAACAATCGGCACTATTAGCAAAAGAGAATGGACCATACCCAAAATATCATAGCGAAGATATACTTAAAAGTAAATTCATTAAGAAAAATGCAGATGGCAAGACATATGAACTAATATTGAAACATGGTTTGCGAAATAGTCAACTCACAACTGTTGCTCCAACTGGGTGTAGCGATAAGGAATCTTTAATTTTGACACAGAATGGATTATTGTCATTGGAAGAATTAAACCCAGATATTAGTAATATGAAGTGGAAGGATATAAATGAAGATGTGATAACACAAGATGGTATTAGTAATGCAAATAAATTTTATGCTAATGGATTGGCAGATACGAAAGTAATTATAACAAAATCTGGGACTGAATTAATTTCTACATTGAATCATAAGTATAGGATATATGATATTAAAAGTAAAGAAATATATTGGAAGGGAGTCAAAGATATCAGAAAAGGAGATTTATTAATCAAAAGGATGAATCAGTATAATGTGAATGAATACCAGAAGTTGCATTTTAGTAAATTACACGATAGGTTTAAGAAAAGCAATGATATTATTGTACCGAAAGTTTTGGATGAAAAATTAGCAAAGTTGATTGGGTATTATGTGGCAGATGGTTTTCCAGTCCATAAATACGATGTTGTATTTGCAACTAATACAAAAGAACCACATACAAGAGAGTTTATAGTTTCTTCAGTAAAAAAAATATTTGGTATAGATGGTAAAATTATACATGACGAAAAAAATGAGAGTAAAATAAAATGTAGTAGTAAACAACTTGCTAGTTTCTTTAAGCAAAATGGATTCAATAAGAAGAATTGTTATCATGCATTTATACCTAAGTTGATTAGAATGTCACCAAGAAGTGTGATTCATAGTTTTATGTCTGGAATGTATTCTGGTGATGGGTGTATAAGAAAAGACGATTTTAGAATATGTTATAAAACTACATCAAAAAAATTGGCGAATCAAATTCAGTCTCTATTACTTTCAATCGGAATACAAGTTTGTCTAATAAAAGAAAATGGTGGCAGAGAAAGTACATTTGAAAATAATAGAAAAGTAATATCAAGGGATAGTTGGAATATTAGTGCTGTAAATAAGGAAAACAACAAGAAATTAGCACATATTATAGATTTTATTCAACCACATAAGCAAATACTTACAAAGAAATGCATTAATAGTGAAATAAAGTTATATTGTAATGATTTAATTCCAGTATATGATTATAATAATTTAACTGAAAAAGGAAGAAATGTATGGAATAGTAGAAAATATAGAAATCAAAATAAATTAGTACCAAGGCATTCGTTTATAGGTTCAAATTATTTCATTAAAAATGATTTAATACTAGATGAAGTAGTTAATATAATAGAAAACAATGAATTAATTGAAACATTTGACATATCTGTTCCACAAACATATACATATTTACTTAATGGTGTTGTATCTCACAATACAATTAGCAATCTTTTTGGGACATCTGGTGGTATCGAACCAATATTTGCTTTAAGTTACAAGCGGAAAACGAAAACTCTACATGACACAGAGCACGAATATGATATTTTTACACCGATTGTCAGAGAATATATGGAAAAGAATGGCATAGATAATGTCGAAGATTTGCCAGAATATTTTGTTACATCACATGATATACCATATAGGAATCGTATTGATTTACAGTCTGCTTGGCAACAATATATTGATTCTAGTATTTCGAGTACAGTCAATTTACCAAATAGTGCAACAATTGATGACATTAAAAAACTGTATATGTATGCGTGGGAGAAAGGAACAAAAGGAATAACAATATACCGTGATGGGTGTGCAAGGGAAGGAATACTTACACATAGTAACAGTAACGGAAAAGTTAAGGAAATGACAGATGATGATTTTATCAGTTTGAATATATGTCCAGTGTGCAAAAATAATTTAAAGCGGGTTGGTGGTTGTGCAGAGTGCCCGAATTGTGGATTTAGTGTGTGTGGGTAAAAAATGGCGAATATATTAGAGATTGGTTTGGAAAAGGAAATATTTTTACTTAAAAACAGTAAGATAGTCGAACCTCAAGTATATAGTTTTCTGCATGATATTTTCGAGTTCTTAGTGGAAATACGTAGTATTCCGTCAGACCGTTTCTATCCTGTATATATGACACTGAAAGAACAAGAACTTCAATATTCGTTGCGTGCCAATAAGTTTGGTTTATATCTCGATGATACGCCAAATAGATTAGCAGAGACGAAATGGGTTGAATATCTTTGGGACAAGTATAACCTGCATAAATATGAAGTCGAAGACCATACAAAGAATATATATAGCACCAAAAAGCAGTCTCATCATTTGGGTGTATTACGCACGGATTTTAAAGATACAAAAAGGTTGACAGCGGGAGTTCATGTACATTTTAGTTGCAGAGATTCTAAAACAGGCGAAAAAATTGATTTACCAATAGAAGATATAGTTCGTAAAATGGACGAAAAGTTTTATGACACAATCGTTGGTGCAAGGCGAAATATTGGCGAATACGAGGAAAAAGAGTCCTATGGTTTTGAGTATCGGTCATTGCCATCAGATGCAGATATATATGAAGTTTTAAAAACAGCATTTAAAATATTGAGAGAAGTGTAAATATGATAAAATGTAATTGTAAAGATTGGGAACCAAATATGAACATTATAAATGGATGGCAAGGTTTGTCTATGGCACATGGCGATATGACTGGTATAAAATCATTTAAGTACTGCCCATATTGTGGAAAGATATTAAAGGAGAAAAATAATATATGAATTGGGGACACTTATTTCTGGAATCATATTGTTGCAGAAAAATGACAATCAAAAAAGATAAATATTTTTACAGAGTCATAGATGGTGATTTTAATAAAACAGAAAAAGTGCTAAATTCAAACTATGACCCAAAGTATAGAACGCCACGAAAACCAAAATATTGCAAAGATAAGGTGTGTTATACATGTTGGGAAAATAATTGCCCACATTTAGCAACTGTACCAGTAGGTAAAGAAGAGCATCAAATGTTTATGAAGGCATGGGATAAATTTGTGGAATATAAGGAATAGGTGGAAAGGATGACTGAAATAGATGATATGGCGGATATAGCGGACTATGTGCAAAAAGCACACGAAATAGCATTTAAGCATGGTTTTTGGGAAGTTGACAAAGAACCAAATTTTGCTGAAAAGATAATGTTAATTGTAACAGAATTAGCAGAGTGTGTTCAAGAGGATAGACAGGATAAAAGAGTAGACGAAGAAATAGCGGATGTATTCATAAGACTTTTTGATTTGTGCGGTTATATGTTTCCTAATATAGAACATGAAATAAAGAAGAAAATGAAAATAAATGAAAATCGTTCTTATAAGCACAACAGGAAATATTAGATGAAAGCATACGAAGGGTACAAACAGTGTTCAAAGTGTGAATGTGTGTATCCAACCAGTTTTTTTTATAAGAACAAATGTAGTGTTGATGGTTTACAATATATGTGTATAACTTGTAATATTGAATATAGAAATAATTTGATTAATCACAATAGGGAAAGGTATGAAAAACAACGGAAAGAATATCGTCGTACTCATAAAAAAAGGCGAAATGAATATAATCGAAAGAAAAGAGCAGAGTACAAAGAAAATCTAATATGCACCGTTTGTGGAAAAAACCCTATTGCATTTTACAGAAGTTTTACTAAATGCGAACAATGCTTGGAACAGCATAATAGAAAAAATAATAAGCGTAGAAATGAATTAGTAATGAATGGTTTATGCACATGGTGTGGAAAACAACCAATAGCATATGGCAGGTCTTCGTGCATATGTAATGATTGTTTGGACCGTGCCAACTATTTTTGGAAGTATAGAAATGGTTATTACCCAGATTTAGAAAAGGAATTGGAAGAAGTTAGAATATATATGGAGGAAAAAAGAAAATGAAAGTAGTAGAATTTGAACAACCAGAGAAAATGATGGAATTGTACTTCGTGGGTGACGTACATTACCCTAGGGGTATTAGAAGCAAGTTTTTGGAAGTATTGAAACAAATAGAAGACAATCCGAATGCATATGTTATTGGCATGGGAGACTTTTGTGAAAACATTACAGCAGGTGACCCTCGGTATAATCCAGAAGAAATGGCAAGTATCATTATGAAACACGGACAACCTCTTAATATGGTTGATGCACAATGGAAAATGTTTGAAGAAGATATTAAACCATTAGCAGAGAAGAAAAAGATACTTGGCTTATTAATGGGAAATCATGGTTCAAGTTTTACCAGACGAAATTCATATAATGCACTTAAAGGTATTTGCGATAGAAATGATATCAAATATCTTGGTGATGGTATGGCGGTTTTTGATATATCATACAAAGGGAAGCATACGTACATTCAGGTATTTCATGGTTCTGGTGGTGGAACAACAGTTGGATTTGCTTATAAACGACTAAGTGATTATAGCAACATTATAAGTGATGTAGATGTCGTGGCAGCGGGTCATTGTTTTGATGAAGAAACAGAATTACTTACAAAAGATGGATGGAAGAAGCACGATGAGATATCTGTGGGTGATGTTGCATTGACCTATAATCTAAAAACTGATAATTCAGAATGGAATAATATAGAAGATATCAGTCATTATACTCACTACAAAAAAATGATACATTTTAAAAACAAATCAATGAATTTAATGGTAACGCCAGACCATAGTATTGTTGGTAGTTGGAGATATTTGAAAACGCCATTTAAAAGATTGAAGGCAAAGGATTATGTTAATAAGAGAATAGATATGCCCAATGGTGGTAAAAATATCAATGAAGAATATACAAAGTATACAGACGATGAATTGAAATTGATTGCATGGGTAATTACAGAAGGTTGCTATGAAGATGGGTCGCACATTCGAATATCTCAGTCTAATAAACCAAAGGTCGGAATGAAAAGAATAGAAGATTTGTGCAAGAAAATGAACATAGAATATTATCTTAGTGAAAGAAGTAGCAACGAAAATAGGAACTATGATGCATTTAGAATAGGATTGCGAGGAAAAAACGAATTTGTAAAAATGGCTATGAAAGAATTTCCAGATAAGCAATTAACCAATGAATTTCTAAAATTATCCGAAAGGCAGTTTAAGATATTATTTGAAGAACTTATGTTGGGTGATGGAATTAAGTACGGAAAAAGAATGTATCAATATAGTACAAAATATGAGAAGGAAGCGGATATACTTCAGTCATTATGTGCATACAATGGTTATAGGTCATCTAAAATATCTAAGCAGGACAAAAGATGGCATAAATCCATATTGTATGTGATTTCAATCAATACACGTGGTGTAACATCAGTGTCTGAAAATTCTGGTAAGTATGTTGATTATAATGGTGTAGCATGGTGCCCAACAGTAAAGAACGAAACTGTTGTTGTCAGGAGAAAAGGGAAAACAATTGTAAGTGGAAATAGTCATCGTTTAGGGGTAAACATTTCAATACGTCCGTTAAAACTTCAAGATGGAAAATTGAAACAACGCATTCAATATCACTGTTCTACTGGTTCGTTCCTTGGCAATTACGAAGAAGATACAACGAGTTATGCAGAAAGAAAAGCGTATCCACCGTTGCCAATTGGTTATGTACGGATGGAAATATATAAAGGGGAAGTAGTACCCGATTCAGTGGTACCAGTTCCTGTGTAGGAGTGTGAAAAATATGGATAAAAAGATAGAACATGTCGAATGGTATTTATCAAGAATCAAAAAATTTAGGAATAAAAACCCATGCAGAGTAGAATTTAATGTGATAATGGCAAAATGGTTCTTAGATGGTGTATTAAATGACAATAATAAAGTCGTAACAACAAAAGAAGGATATTGGTAAAAAATGAATTCCCAAGAGCATGCAGAATCAAGTGACTATGAAAGAGTAATAGAATATCTTAATAAATTAGATTTTGTTGGTATAAGTCACGAATCGTCAGCAATAAAAATATATACTAAGAATAATATATCAGTAGTCATATCAGTAGCAAAAAGATAGTAATATTGTTAAACATACAGGTAACATTTAAATACTATGAGATATACCTGTGTATAGGAAGGATATAATGTATAATAAAGGATTTTATATATCACCGTCAAAAATTAACACATTTTATATGTGTCCGTATCAATACTGGGCAAAGTATATAGCACATTTACAAGCAATACCGACACCAGTTGGACCGATGATGTTTGGTAGTACAATACATGATATAATTGTTCAGTATTATGATAAAGTCGATAATGAAACGCATTTATCAGAGGCAGTCGAAAAAATCGAAGAGACATTTACCGAAAATTCCAATTGTTATACAACGTCGCACCCGAAAATCACAAAGCGTTGCCAACGGAACTTTGCTAAGTTTGAAAATGAACGTATAGAGTCCAAAAAAACAAAACCGATATTATTAGAAAAGAAATTATTTGCCGATTTATTTCCAGAAATTCCACGCATAGGTGGAATCGTAGATGCCTATATGGAAGATGGTGCATGTATTGACTGGAAAACTGGTAGGCACGAAGAAATGGATGATGCACGAATGACACAGGGCAAAGTTTATGAAATGTTGCTTGAAGATAATGGATATCCGGTAAAAAAAGTAGTTTTTAATAATTTACGCAGGGGTATGCAACTGGAATTACCAAAAATAACCAACGGTTGGTTGGAGACCAGAATTAGATATATGGTAAGCCAAATAAAAAGGGGAAGATTTCCAACCCAAGAATCTGGTTTATGTGATGGGTGGTGTGGTTATGTGCTAAGTTGTAATACAAGATATAAATGTCCGTGGAGTGGTCACGTTGTCTAAAAGGGTATGTCAGATATGCAGAAAGCATGTGGAACGCAGTGAAATGATTCGTGCTGGAAAAATTGGTTTAATATGCAAGGAGTGTAGCGAACAGCTTGAAGCAAAGTAAAACGACCATTTGGATGCATATAACATATATATCTATAATTGTAATATCTTTTGCAATTATAGGCAATTATATAATGGAAGAAGAAATACCTGAAGTTATCAAAGAAGAACCCAAAATGTATGAAATATACGAACCTTTTATTCGACCAAATGACACAATAAATTTTGCAAATAGTATATTAGGACACAATTTTGGTGGTATAAATAATGTAATGCTTGTACAATACCATATATATGATAAGTTTAATATTACAAGTGGGCAAACAATGTATCCATTACAAACAATTGAAAATAGAAGTGGGTCGCATAACAGTTTAATTTTATTAGAGTATAGTATCTTCTATGAATTAGATTCGTGGATTTTAGTTGTTAATTTTGAGAATAAAACAATATTTGATGAAAACCATATATCAATATTAACGTTTTATAATGGTTCTGCTATGATATCAGACTTTTATATTCCGTTATCCAAGGTGAATTATGTTTGTAGATTGAAAGACGCAGGAGATTTGCTGTACGATATATTAGTTTATACCGATATAGATAAATACGAAGTCAAAAATGCAATATCATTTTCATCAGAATATAGTTTTGAAGATAATATACAGTTTTCTGAATGGTTGAATCGTAAGACAATAGAAAGTTATATTAATGTTGAATGACATACTGATAGTAATGGACTTAAAGTTTTTGTGGAAGGAAATGATAGTGAACGACAAAAACTATCCTAGTCGGGATGCTAGTGTTGTATTCGTTATTATGGCATTTGCTTGGATATTAGTTGGCACTTCTTTTGCTACAGAAACAGTGGTGCTTTCATGGATAGCATTTTCAGTAGCAATTATTTCAACAATGTCAATGTTCTGGTATTTCGTTGTAAGACCGTTGCAGTATTATGAATCAAAGTACGGAAAAACTGGGTGGGGTGACAAATGGTTAGAAAAGCATTAGCATTATTGTTTATTATTATAATTGTAGCGCCAAGTTGTTTAGCATATCAAAATGTAACGCAACAGCAGACAAAGGAATTATTAGGGCAAGATATTGTTGTAATAGATTGCCGTCCTTGCAAATGCAATTATGATAAAGGACACATCGAAGGGTCGATATGGTCTGTCAATCCAACATATTTTTATAGTGAAAGCAGAGATATTATGGTTTATGGCGAAGGCAGTGATGAGTTTTGTATGGATTTATCTAATAATACAGATGTAAATGTATATAATTTGCATGATTATATGGGATTGTTTGATTATTCGAGAAGCAATATATCAACAACAGATAGTATGATATTTTTTGGATTGTTATCTGCATCTGTGGTTGCATTTTTCATTGTATTCTATTGGCAAATAAAGAAAAAAGGGAATGATTAATATTTATTGAAGGAGAAAAGATGCAATTATCAGAAAAATATAGACCAGTTTCTGCAAAGGATTTCATAGGAAAACAAGAATTTATAAAAGAGATTATGGAATATGTTCAGAATGCATTTCCTGTGCTTCTTATAAGTCCGCCTGGATATGGCAAGACAACATTAGCAATAGTAGTTGCAAATGAACTGGGATATCAGTTGATAGAAAAAAATTCGTCTGATAAAAGATTAAAAGAAGATTTACAGGATTTAGAAAGAGCATTGAAAACAAAAACATTTAGAAAGGTATTATATCTATTAGATGAAATAGATGGAATAAAGAATCAAAAATATTTGGCAAAAATAGTAGAAGAATCGAAACACCCAATAATAATGACTGCAAATGAAGAATATAAAATATCACCAGAAATAAAGCAAGTAAGTAAACACATAAAAATGCAAAAACCAAAAATAGAAGACATAACAAAACGTATTAAACAAATTGCACGAAAAGAAGGAATAGCAGTAAATTACGGGAGTATAACAACAGATATACGTTCCAGTATCAATAATACATTTGGTGGTGCTTGTAGTCAAAAAACTAGGATAAATGATTTTGATAAAGTGTTGAATATATTTCGTGGTTATAAGAGCGAAAATACGCCATTGATTTGGTTACTGGACAACGCACACAACTTCTACAAAGGTTATAAACTTATTGAAGTAATAAGGTTGATAACTCTTGCAGATAGTATAGGTTGTAGGGAATTGTTAAGTTGTTTGCCAGTAGCGATATATGGTAAGTCAACACACCCCTATTATCTAAACAAGAAACATAGGAGTGTGGAAAATGGATTTAATCGATGATTATGTAAAAATTGTCGAACGTTATTCGGATGCACCAAAAATCTTTCTTGAAGCATCTGCATATCATAACGTTTCGGCATTATTAGGCAGGTTTTTTAGAAGCACGAATTTTGCGGGTGGTGGCGACACAAAACCAAATATTTGGATTATAATTTCGTCGATTCCAGCAAGGACACGTCGTTCGACAGTAGCGAAATATTCAGCATGGGTATATGATAAAGTGCTTCAGGGATTTTTTATGAATACATTTGGATTGCCAAAAGACAAGGCGTATTTTAAAGCGTCATCGACAATAATTGAAGAAGGTACGCCAGAAGGAATTACTGACCATATAGAAGATACAGGAATGAAGACGTTTTCGATACAGTCCACTGAGTTTGGTTCAGTCTTACAAAAGATGTCGGCAAAGGAATATCAACTTGGTATATCAACGTTATTATCGAAGATGTATTCTGGCGAAGGTGGAACAATGATGCTGAGTGGTCGAAATCGGGATAAACCAGAAGAACGTATTCGAACATTGCCAAAAGGGTTGTATGTTACAATGTTTTGTGGTATGCAGGAACCATCATTATATATTACACCAGATATGGCAAGGCAGGGAATATTACGACGTATTATTTTGTGTTACTTTGATGTAAATGAAATGACAAATTGGCTTAAACCGTTATCGGTCAATAGTGATAATATTTTTAGTGAACTGCGATTATTAATTGATGAATATAAAACACGGATGATACAATATCGTGATTGGTCGCAGTTAAAAAGACCGTATCAGATAAATGCAACATTTGTGCCACGTGCGATGGATTATATTAATAAATATGCTGAAAAGGATGATTACGAATTAAAAGTCGAGTCTAACTTGTATAATATTTATAAGCAAAGTTATTGGGAACATTTATCCAAACTTTCTATATTACGCAGTATAGCACGTGATGGTGTAAAAATGATTGCAAAAGAATACCGAGCAGTTATTACATTGGATGATGTGCAAAAAGCGCAACGGTTTTTAGATGAAGCAACAAAGCATTCAAAAGAGATTATGTTCAATCTTGGTAGAAAGGATGAACCATTACGGTCGTCACGTGACCCCTTGAATAGAATCTTCCAGTTAATTAAAGAATCTGGTAGTGAAGGCATACAGCGTTCTAAATTGTACCGAAAAGTGAATATGAAAGCAGGACAAATGGGTGAATTTATTCGAACATTAGAAATTCAGGAGAGGATAATAACCAAGTTGCCAGAATCTTCGAGTGGTCGAATTCCAATAACGTATGTTGCAACAAAAGTTTGATGTTTTTTGCTAAAAAGCGACCTTTTAAAAGGTCTTCTTTCTTCTTTTTTTGGTATTTTTTCATAAGGGTTGTTCTTCTAATAGAAAGTGTTATAAAGAAGTACTTTGCATAGATAGTATCAAAGATTGTACCATATCGCATAAAGCTATGGTTGTTAGTGTGGGGTATGTCGTGAGTGATATAATTTGCGAACGTCTTTGTGACGATTGCAATGTGAAGTTACATAAGAATCCACATAACGGTGGGGATTATACAATAACAGGTATATTGTTGTCATTTTGCCCTACTTGTGGTTATATGTACCCATTACTTGATGGTGTTAAAAAAGCAATATCGAACAACCAAAAGCGAAAAATCGGCGTAATAGTAGCGAAAAAGTACAACCTTGATTATAGGATAACTAATGACTTGGCAAAAGGTATAAAAAGTGGTGATACAGACGCATTTGTTAAGTCATTGGCGAGTAAAGTAGAAAAAGAGTTTGAAGTAAAAGTACTTATAAAGGGATTAAGATTTAAATAGGGGAAGGGGTTTCCTTCTTTCTAATTTCCTCACCACCTTATTTCTCCTTCCCCTTCATTCCTCCAAGTACTTTAGTGGGACGTAGACCTAGTAAATATTTGCTATCTACGGGCAAAATAAAAGAGGTGAAAATATGGATATGATATATCTTTGGTCAATAGCATTTTTTATTGGTCTAGTAGGTGTAGGTTTCGGACTTAAAGGGAAAGGATTCGGTAATATTCCGTCACCATACGTTTTAGGCATTGGCGCAGTTCTTGCTATTGCTGGTTTCGTTATGGGATTCGGTCCCCTTATTGGTTGGGAACAAACAACAAGCACAGATGGAACAGTAACAATCGTTGAAGAAACAATTGCTGGAACAGCATTCGACATAACACCAACAAATGGTAGTTATGATGGATGGTCAACTGGAAGTGTACCAGTAACTATTGCATCAGATGAAGAGTCAGCAACAGGTGCAATAACAGTTGATGCAGATAATGGTTTTATAGGAAACTGTACTTCTATCAACTTTTCAATAACGCCAATAGCACCCGCAGGTGCAGATTCACAAGACCTAGCAACAATCTTCTTCAGTGTCGATGAAAATCAGAAATACGATGGTGAAGAAATTTATACAGAATCATCTGGTGTAATGAGAGCACAGTTTGCAATAAATGATTACGGTTCTACCGAAAACTATGAAGGACAACATACAATGCTTATGACAGACACACATTGGGTTGAATTTAGATGCGACCTTGACGGTGCAGGAACTGATACTTTCGGTGAAGAATTCGATGCAATTGGTGACACACTAACAATACCAGTAAGTTTCTGGAACAGCGACCACAGTTGGACACAAACATTCGACATTATACTAGTATGTGTTGATGGTGCGTAAACATAATCTAGATTAATATCTAGATTCTTTTTTCTTTTTTTTTATTGGGGAATGAAAATGCAGAAGAAACTATTAGGATTTTTTATTATTACAATGGTGATATTATCACTAACAGGTTGCTTGGGCAACATACAGACACGAAAGTGCTTACAGACATTCGATGTTCGTATAACATCGGTGGCAAATTGTAGTCTAAGTGGAAAAAACCTATCAACTGTATTAAGTTTGAATACAAATCCGGGCATTGAATTTACAGTACGACCAAATTATTGTATTGGTGCAAAAGCAGATGAATATGTATCAATATA
>Ga0075125_10000528_pt1 | contig 17096 bp, 32 predicted proteins | sample AntAceMetag02UKN_FD_69810 | JGI IMG/M metagenome (GOLD analysis project Ga0075125, IMG submission 69810) | Saline lake microbial communities from Ace Lake, Antarctica - Antarctic Ace Lake Metagenome 02UKN | ecosystem: Environmental > Aquatic > Non-marine Saline and Alkaline > Saline | place... | reverse complement strand
TTTGGAACAAACTTTTATTCTTGGAAAAATTATTTCTTTAATGAAGTGAATAGTGGTGGATATAAAAAATGGATAATAAGGAAAGAAAGGATTCCATATTTACATAAAAAAATATATCAATCATGTATTAGGTTTGAAAAGCGTGAGGTATTTAAACAACTGCCTCCAATAACTTATGTTAAGTATGAAATTAAAATGCCTCCTAAACTTAACTCTGAGTATAAGATAGTAAGAGAACAAGTGCTATCTGAAATAGAAAATGAGTTTGGGAGTAAAGCTTATCTTAATATTACCAATATCCTAACCAAGTTTATTAGATTACAGCAGATAACATCAGGATTTATCAAAGATGAGAATAATAATCTTCATGTATTAAAACAAACACCTAAGTTGGACATGCTTATAGATCAGCTTGCAGAGATAACAGACCAAGGAGAGTCTGCAATCATCTGGTGTAAATTCAGGCCATCTATAGCATTGATAGCCAAACATCTGACAAAATTAAAATATAATCATGTTGTTATGACAGGTTCAGACAACCCTAAAGAAAAGTATAGGAAGTGGAAAGGGTTCCAAGAATCAAAAACAATTAACATATTCTTAGGCCAGATTACTGCTGGTGGCATTGGTATTGAATTATTTAAGAAAGATACTGTAGATAAATTCCAACATACATTATTTTATGAATATACTTGGGTGTTAGATGATAGAATCCAAGCTATAGGTAGAAATGATGGTAGGATTGGACAAACTTCAGCCTGTCGGGTAGTTGATTTAGTGATCAAAGGATCTATAGATGAGAAAATGTTAGGAATTGTCTTAGATAATAAAAAGATAGCTGATCTCATAACGACAGGAGACATAAGAAATGTTATTTGAATTAACTTATGTTGAGAATTTATTACTTAATATGAGTAGTGGATTATTACCAGAGCATTTAAGTAAAGAAGAAGTAAGCCTAATAGAAGAAAGATATGGTAAAGATTGGTTTGAGGTATTAGGATACACAGAACCAGAATATAAGAAACCAAATTTTAAGTAAAAGGAATAAGTAGAATGAGAAAAAGAATAGAAATAGGGGATACTATCATGTCCACACGAAATGGCTCTCCATACTATAGAAAAGGAGATACAGGTACTGTTATTCGTACTTATTACTGGTCTTATTGCAAAAAACATAGAGTTTTTGTAGATTTTAGCTCTAATAAAAAAGTTTATGGGGATGGTAGGTGGAATATAAAATTAGATAATTGTAAAAGGGTAGGATCTTTAAGACGTACTATACCAATTTATTACTATCCTAAATAGGATTTATTTATGACATATTTACGACAGACCAGAGTTAATAAGATTAAGGGTATTGTAGGCTGGATGCGTAGTAATAATAAATTCATATATTACTTTACATACCCATATTTTAGAGCAGATGATATAGACAGGGCTATACAAGAGATTGGGGGCAGCAACCTTTCTAGAAAAGGAAACTCAATTGAGATACAAAATAAGAATTAGGTATGAAACAGGAGATAGTTTTCATACAGAAGAAGATGAAGATATTCTTGAACCTGTGTGGGAAAACTTACAAATAGTTGGTGAAAATATAGAACGTATTAAAATACACAATGAGTATTACAAGTTTGTTACTAATATGGCACATTATGATAAAACAAATCCTTGGGTAAAAGATAAAACAACAAAAGTACCTGAGTATATAATAAAAGATCTAGCCTATTACCCATCTCTAAAAATTAAACTTGATAGTGGTAAAGAATTTCAAATGCACCCCAATTGGTGTGGGTATTTTGAAAAACTATTAGGCGTTGAAGTATTTATTGAAGATGGAGTTTTACCATCTTATTATCCTTAAAGGAATTAAACATGCCTCAGTATGTGTATAAATGCCCTAAATGTCAATATCTTGAAGAACATATTGTAAAGAAATATAGTGATAAGATTTTTTGCAGTAAGTGTGGGTATAATCATAACAATAAAATACCATCTGCTCCTACATTCATTCTTAAAGATGGTGGAGTTGGTTGGGGTAAGGATGGATATTCAAAATGAAAAATAAGATGAAGCTAAAAGCTATAGCTTGGGCTTTTGTGAAAATGCTAGGTGATGATTTGGGTAAGCCAGAAAATAGAGGGTCTAATGCTACTATATTTAATATCACTAAAAGTATAGCAAGTATAGCTTCAATAGGTGCTTTTACGTCTTTTAAAAATGGTATTACAACAAGAAAGCAAAGAAAATATGTGTATGATAAAGCATTATTATTAGCTAATAGATATTTACCTACTATATGGGAAAAATAATGAAAAATATGACAATAGAAGAACTAATAGTTAACCTAAACCAAGCAAGAGATAGGAAAAGCCAGTGTCTTGGTAAGTTAAGGATAGTGGAAAGAGAGTTTGGTGATATCTGTACACACCTAAAAAATATAGAAGAAGAGATAAATTTAAGAACTACAATAAGGAAGATATGACTGAACTAATAAAATCTATCTCATACTCACAACATGAGATATTGTTATGGATATTAAAATTAATAGATAAAGAGAAGTTCTACTTAGATCCAACTTTTGGTAAAGGTAATTTCTATAAGAAAGGAGTTCCACTCCCTTCAGTATACTCAGACTTATACCCTATACGAGATGATATATTTGGGTGGGATAGTAGATCTCTTCCTTTGATGGATAACTCAGTAGACTCTATTATTTTTGACCCACCATTCCTAACAACGAAGCCAAAATCACATGATAAAAATACATGGAATAAAGGATCGAATATTATAATAGATTCTTTTGGCTATTATAAAAATCAAAGAGAACTTAACTCTTATTATAAAGCCTCCTTAGATGAGTTTTATAGGGTGTTATTATCTGAAGGATATGTAGTATTCAAATGTCAAGACCAGGTATCAGGAGGTAAGCAATACCTAACTCATTGTTATATTCATGAGATGGCTATGCTATCTGGTTTCTATGTAAAAGATTTCTTTGTTTTGTTGGCTAAGAATAGAATAATAAGTCCTAAACATAAAAACCAACAACATGCTAGAAAGTTCCATTGTTATTTCTTCTTGCTTCAGAAGAAGAATGTAAATTTAAAATTATAGGAAATAAAGATGAATAGAGAAGAGGTAAAGGAATACTTAAGCAAGAATTTGAGTATAACTATTGATGAAGAGTATGAAACTGGTGGAGCTAAATATATAGTAGTAACATTATATTTAGAAGATGAAGAAATAGATAATGATAATTATGAGGTAGGTACTTTTTAATCATGAATAAAACATTTGTAATAACTGACATACATGGATGTTTCTATACACTTAAAGCATTACTTGATAGAATAAATTATAAACCTACGGATACTTTAATATTTCTAGGTGATTCTATAGATAGAGGACCTTATTCCAAAGAAGTTCTTGATCTTCTTATTGATTTACCTAATTATGTAAGCTGTGTCTTCTTAATGGGTAATCATGAAGAGATGCTACTTAATGTTTTAAATAATTTACCTCATAGTAGTAATCTTTATTTTCATAATGGTGGGATGTCTACTATGAAATCTTTTGGTGTAGGTGGGTTAAGTAATTTTATTGGGAAGTATAGAGATTTTCTAGATAATCTTCAATTAACATATGAATTACCTGGGTATTTATTTGTTCATGCTGGTATAGGTATAAGTGAGCCTTATATAAATCCTATAGATTGTTTGTGGATAAGAGAGCTTTTTATAGTAAAAGATTATTCTTGGTTGAAGAAAAAAATAGTCTTTGGTCATACACCATTTAAAAAACCACTTATTAGAAAAGACAAGATTGGTTTAGACACTGGATGTGTATTTGGGCATAGCTTATCTTGTCTAGTTCTTCCAGAAGAAAAGATAATTAGTATTAAGCAATCACCAAAAGATTATATACAAGCTACTGTAGGAGATCAATTACAGTAGATTTAAATAAATGTAAACATGGTGATAAGTTAATATGTGTCTGTGGGGCGACATTAACGTATGATTGTAAAGTAGAAACAAATAGATATTCTCATATAGTTATATATCCTGATGGTGAAAAAGGATCACGAACAGATGAGGGATGTTTCTTTTTTCATAGGTTTACTGATCATGACATAGTTGAGATTATTCATAAGGAAAAAACTTATACAGAAACTAGAAGTTATGTTTACCCAAGATAGGAGCTTACTAATGGATATATCAAAAATTAGATTACATTATACAGATAGTAGTGGAAAAGAAAAACACCTCTTGAATAGAATAAAGAAGGGTAAGATTAGATATATTGAACTACAATTTCATGATAATGATTATTCATATACTTTCCTAAAAGTTTTGAAAGAATTTTATGAATGGATACAGGAAGATATAGAAAACTATTCATATAAAAATAATAATAAAACTGTGTCTGATGTATTTATAGAACTTAATAATAATAATGAACTTGCCATACTGATTTCACATATGGCATTCTATGAGGTTGAGAAATGTAGAGCACACGGATGTGTTAGAGGCATATCTTATAGAAACAACAACAGACCTATATTAAAAGATATACAAAAAGGAAAGTGGCAAGACAAGTTAAAATTGAAACTCTATCTACAAGATATAAAATTTGTTTTCTATAAAGAAGGAGAAGATATAGATACGGATAGGAATAGTGAATTTGTTTTATTGGATCTTGAAGTAGGTAGAGCAACTACTCTTTAAATAGGGGAGAATTATTGGAAGAAAATAGATTTAAATATAGATGTTGGCATACCTATGGTAAGCAAATACGACCTAGTATTCCAGGAATGATATATGATAATAGGCCAGGAGATTGTCTTAAATGGTTGGCTGATGGTGAGGATATAATTGCTATTATGCAATGTACTGGATCTTTTGACAAAGTTGGAGAAGAGATTTACGAAGGGGATATTATACAATCAAAAAGTAAAATGGTTCTCTTACATAATAATAAAGAAACTGGGAATTTTAAAATAGAAAGCTATGAAGTTAGGTGGGAACAAGAAAAAAGTAGATGGGGAAGATGGGATGGATGTAAGTTCGAATTATTATCAGGATTACAGCAAGAGTACCTATCAAAGTGGTACTCAGTAATTGGGAATATATATGAAAACCCAGAGTTGTTGAGGTAGCCTATGACAGATATATTTTTATCAAATGAATTCGAAAGGGAGGTAATAGTGCTGCACACTACAACACTAGTACGTCTTTTCGATTTAAATCCTGATGCAACATTACTCTATGTATTCTATATAAAAAATGCTAAGATACAAGGAACTAATTCTGTATACGCAACAGATTCTTTCTGTCGTAAAGGGCTTAGTTGGGGTAGAGACAGATTCAATTCTGCTAAAGCTATTCTGAAAGATAACGGCTTTATAAACTTGAAAGTGTTACGTGATTCTGAAGGAAAAATCACTAAGCATTTTATCAGGATACATTATTTATCATCCAGTGTACCTGAAACCCACGTAGTGGATGAACCCACATGTGGTTCCCAGACGACAAATGCTGTTAATAAAAAAGGAAATGCTTTAGATAAAAATATAAATACTGTAATAACTGAGTGGAACGATAACAAACTTCAGAAATGTACTAAGGTCACAAGACCTATTGTTAAAACAATTGAAAAAGCTTTAACTATATTTAAACTCTCAGATATTTTAGTAGCAATCTCTAATTATTCAACAGTTATTAATTCAGATGATTATTGGTTTGATTATAGATGGAGCATAAGAGATTTCTTTAGTAGAGGTTTATCAGAAAAAGGATTAGCAGATCAGAAAGGGTTTCTTCAGTTCTTAAACGTTGCAGGACCATTGGAACGATTTCACTCTCAGAGCACCGCAGACGTATTTTCTAAGACGAGGACTACCATCCCCCTACAGACTGTAGAATATGACGCTAAATCGCCTCTGGATGTGTCTAAGCAGACATATATGGGTGTGTCACTTGACATAATCCAGAATAGGAACTTTAGAGAGTACCTTATAGACTTTAAAAACAGGGCTGATGTGGAATTTGCTCACTATATGTGGTTGGAAGAAGGGGTAGCTGGTGCTTTGTATCATAAAGATGAGCAGTTGCTTAATGAATATGTCACTGAGTTTCGTAGGTATGTAAAAGTATTTAAAAAACAAGCTAAGATTTATAAGGAGAACTTGTAAAATGTTTACAAAAGAAGATGTGCTTGAAATTGTTGATGTATGTTTTCATGCATATGCATCCTCATATCGTACAGATGCAAAAGAGTTAGCAATTGAGGTTATAGATAGGAGATTAGCTAAGTATCTCTATGGAAAAGATACTAACATGAAAACATGTGCTACATGTGGTACTAAGCATTTAATAGGAACTATGTGTCCTAAGTGTTATGGAAAATAATTATAAGGAGAACTTGTGATGAATAGTACTGAAGACATAAGAGCTAAGTTTAAAAGGTTAAAAGATATTTTAGCAGTATATGCTAAAGAGGATGATTGGAAGGATTTACCTGGGGGCAGGCTTAACATAAATCAATATGAAGAAGCTGCTGCGGATGGGTTAGACATATTAGAAGAATTATATCAAGAATTTTATTATGAAAAAATAATATAAAACTGCTAAGAAACAAGCTAAGATTCATAAGGAGAATTTATGAAATCAGAAACGCCGTCTCAAGTATGTGTCTGTGGATTTGTATTTTCTGGTCCAGGGGAATATAGGAACTGTGAAACCTATATGGGTCTAGAGAAAGTTTGGTGGTTAGTTTGCCCTAAATGTAATAGAGTATATAAAAGTGATTAAAAACCAAATTGAGTGGGTTGTGGGTAGCGTGCCTTGGGAGCGGCGCTGGGGAGCCTCATGCATAGGCGCTTTAGGAATATCCTAGCACCCACAACCGCTCATTATTACGTTAGACTGACAGGGGAATAAATGAAAAAGAAATGCTACTATGCACACGGGATACATATATTTGACACAGAGGTTGAGAAAACTGACATCCAATGGCTTAAGTCTTTAGGATTTAAAGTGGAGAATCCAAATCAGCATAAGCATATTGTTGGGTATAACAAAAAGGGCATGACGTATTATGAAGCTGTTGTAAAGGAGTGTGATGTATTAGCATTCAGGTCGTTCATGGATAATAAAATAGGGGCAGGAGTAGCTCAAGAGATCATATGGATGTTTGAAGTGAGCAAGCCTATTATAGAGATACCCATACTTGTTGATAGTAAGAGATTTTTACCTGTAAAAGAAACAAGACATAGAATACGACAAGGGACGTGGTAATGTTTGATATGTAATCAATAAGCATTCAAAATCTAACGAACAAAAAGGAGACGAAAATGAAAAGAATGGCGGTGCTGGCAGTATTCTTAGCGATAATAGGGTTAGTTGTTGGGTGTATGCATTTTCAATCTGATTGGGGAGCAAACCGAGTTCAAGTAGCAATTGAGTCTGTATTGATGGTTAATATGGATGTAAAGATGATTGTTGGTAATAACCCATCAGAAATAAGGAAAAAGGGGTTCATTGCGTTTCCGATAGGAAATGGGCATATTGTAGCCCTCACACACTGTGTTACTCCTCCACCACATATTACGGTACAGGCACCATTTGGTGTGGTGCGAATACCAGTACAAATTATTGATATACAAATTAGCATCAGCGATCACCCAGCAGAGTTGGTTGGTACTCATGGGGATGTTGCATTGTTGTATTGTAATACATACATAACTCCATTCCCATTCCTATTTGGTGATTCAGATGAGTTAGCTCCTGGTGATAAAATCTTGTCCATTGGATATTCGTTCAACGAAGTAATTAATGTCAAAGACGGAGTTGTGTCTGTTTTAAAGCCGAACGGTGAATTTAATACAGGCACAGAACCATGTTTTTTTCATACAATTCCAACAAACCCTGGAGATTCAGGATCACCTGTGATTGCGCTTACATATGCCGGGGGAGCACAGGTAATTGGAATTGTTAATGCAACAATTCCACAAGCCAAAGGTATATCAATGGCATTAACCTCAAACTACGTACAAGAGGCCATTAGTAAAATTTTGAAGGATGTGATATAATGACAGCATATGTACCAGCGCATCATGAGACTGAGTTACCGTTATGTAATAATTATGATCCTAGTATTCATGACAGATATCATAAAGACAAAAAACCTGATAGGTCAGTTTATAATAAACTTTTACTGAAATGTCAAAATGAAGTATGTAATATGTTTGCTTTTTTAGAAAAGCAACACCTTCATAATAGATAATAGAAGGTATAAAAAAGACTTGACATTTGAATAGTAACATGGTATATAATCTTAAGGGAGGAAAGCAACAGTTTGGGCTTACAGGAACTGTCGCGCGGTCCTGATATTGGTTCAATCCCAATTCTTCTCGCTAATCTTTAGCATCAAAGGAGGTTTCTATAAAAATTATAGTAGATACTTGGTTATTAATGTGTAAGTAGCTAGATCGTACCTAGCAACAAACCTCAGATTAATTTTTGAGAGCGAAAGAGAAGGCTTGCTGCACATTAATAACCAACCTCTTACCAAAACTTGCTAATCCTTACATCAGTAGGGTTTTCCCTTTAAAGGAGGCTTACAATGTTAAAACTTAATGCAATATCTTTATGGTTAGTATGGATGTAATTGAATATTTAAATAAGAAGAACATACCTTTTACACCTAAAGGTAGAGATTTATATATTACTTGTCCTGAGTGTGGGAAGGAGAAGCTCTCTATTGACAGAGACTCAGGAGTTGGATCGTGTTTGTATTGTAGAGCTAGGAATAAGGATTCTTGGACTGTTAACTTTCATATATCTAAACTGCAAGAAGAATCTGGAGATGTTCTATCCATAAAAAAAGTAGCCAGTAAGATATCAGGGAGCCTTAACAGAGAAGATAAAGACTTTACTTCTATAGTTAACAGATATCATAATGCACTGTTAGCATACAAACCTGGGCTAAAATATTTAGCTTTAAGAGGTATAACATTAGACGCAATTAAAGTATTTAAGTTAGGATATGTAAATTTAAAAGGAGAGAGTTGGATATCTATACCTGCATTCGAGGAAAACACCCCTCAATTTATAAAGTATAGAAGGTTTACTGAGAATTATGTAGGACAGTATGAGAAATTAAAAACAGAAGTAAAAAACACAGAGGATAAAGAAGAGATACTTCGCTTAAAGGAAACTATAGGAGAACTTCCTTTAGCTAAATACACTAGAGAGTTTGATTCTAAAAGTATTCTATTCAACCAAGATTGTCTTCAATATTATGAGGAGATTAATATAGTTGAAGGAGAATTTGATACTATAATGATGACAATCAATGGCTATCCAAATACTGTAGGGATAACTGGTGGGGCAGGTACTCTGTTACCAGAATGGTATGAGCTATTACTCCCTAAGAAAAAAATAACTTTAGTGTTTGATAATGATGAGGCTGGACAAAAGGCAGCAGAGGAAGTATGGGCGTTAAGGCTAGGCTTAAACAGATGTAAGAATGTTATACTTCCTGCTGGTGAAGATGTGTCTTCAGTAATAACTAAAGAAGGTGCGGAAGAGTTTAGTAAGTACTATAATAAAGCAACTAAGTTTACTATTAGTGGTATTGCCTCTCTATCAGATGCATTTGATTCAATGTATAAACAACATAGTAAGATTGAGGGAGAGGAGGTTTATGAATTACCTTGGCTGTCAGTGAATCAATTATTTGGTGGAGGTATAAAAAAGAAAAGGTTGATAGTGGTTGGGGCTCCCCCAGCTACTGGAAAAACCTCCCTAGCTATGCAAATAGTTTGGCATTTTGCTAAAATGTATAATTTACCTAGTCTAGTATTTTGTATGGAAATGCCTAAAGAAGATCTAGCTTCTAAAATAGTTCAACTAGAAAATGATCTGACACTGAATGAAATAGAATTTAAAGATGCGTTATTATATAAACTTCAGTTAAATAATCTTCCTATCTATTTTGGTTACTCATCTAAAATAACTCCAGATGTATTTTATAATACTATGGTGGAGGTTAGAAACAGATATGGGGTAGGGATTGGAGTGTTTGATAATCTACAGAGGATGATTCGTTCTGGTGAAGAAGCTGATATGGGTAAGGCAAGTGGTATGTTTAAAGATATAACTATGGATTTGAATATGCCTTTCTTACTTATCTCTCAGCCTAAGAAACTAGGCGCCGAGAGAGATATGGTTATGGATGATATGAAAGGAACTTCAGCTATTCCAGCAGATGCAGATCATGTACTGATTATGAATAGAAAGAAAAACAAATCATATGAAGGGTTTACGTCATTAGATCCTGTTACTTCTATTTTTTTAGAGAAGTCAAGGTATAGTGGTGGGGGTAGGTGTAAGTTATTATTCCAAGGTGAACGATCTAAATTTATTGAGTATGAGGAGAAGAAATGAGAGATGGCTTAGAGCATTATTCCCTTACTAAGAATGCTTTATCTAACACTTTACAAGTAAGTGATTGGTTAGATGAAGATGAAGTAATTAGTAAGTGGCACATAGATGGTGCTGATAATTTACATGTTTTAATTAAACCAAGAAACAATAGTAATACTCTTGAAAAGGAACTGATTAGTCAGAAATGTTTAACATATGGCTGTGCAAATCGTAAAAATCAAGGTACTTTTGTAGGAGATTTATGTGCTTCATGCTATAGGATGCTAATATCTGGTGAAATAGGGTCTGGGGAAACTTTTATACACAGACTTCAAATAAAAAATAATGCGTTAAAGGAAATAAATACAAGTTTAAAGATAACTAACGAAGTTCTATCTAATACAATTAAGAGGTTGGAATAAATGAATAACAAAACCTTACTACGAAAAGCCACGGACTTAGCTATAATTGCTCATAATAATCAGGTAGATAAGGCAGGTAAGCCTTATATCCTGCATCCTCTTAGAGTTATGCAAGCTTGTATACCTGACTATAAAGCTATGATAGTTGCTATCTTACATGATGTTTTAGAAGATGCTCCTGCTCTTACTGAAAAAGTATATAAGTTATTACCCACTCCTTTGTATGAGGCTTTATCTCATATAACTAGACTTGCAGATGAAAAGTATAAAGAATATATTTATAGAGTAAGCCTAAACGAAATAGCTGCTTATGTAAAAATACAAGATCTAAGAGACAACATGGATTTGAGAAGGATTAATGGTGTTACAAAAAAGGACATTAGAAGAACAGTAAAGTATGCAGAAGCGTTAGCTTACTTGTTAGGAGTAAAGTAATATGGCATCAGTACCTGAACTAAGACAAATGTGTGAGGAGTTAAGCATAGATAGCCAAGACTTATTAATAGATGAGATGAAGCAAATGATTAGGACAAAGTTTGATGAGATCTATAAAAGTAGTAAGATGCTTGGTACATCTATGTTTAGTAAAACTTTAGTCAGGTTTATTACAAAGGAGTATGACTACCTTCTAAGAAATAAACAAGGAGAGAGGAAAGAATGGACGGATCTAAATGAATGATTTAGAATTGTTGAAAGAATCCTTACCACTATTAAAAGTTGGGGTGAGGAACTCAGACTATCCACAATATGCACAGTATATTTTCTCTGATGGGAAAACTATACAAGCATTCAATTCAGATATACATGTTCTTATAGATGCATCTTTAGAATTTGTAGGGGCTTTAAATTACTTTGTAGTCAGCGGGATACTATCTAAACTAAATGAATTTACATATCATTCAGACGCAACTAATTTATATATAGTTGATGATAAGGGGTATAAGTATGAAATACCTATAGAACAAATCCCCTCACCCAATATTGCCCAAACAGATTTTGAATATACTACACTAACTCATATAGATTCTGAATTAATAAAGGAAGCATCAGTTATTACAACGCCTATTGTAAAAAAAGATGTTATAGGTAATAGAGTTTATTCTTATGTAATGATTAGAGATGGATACGTAGTAGCAACAGACAGAGGCAGGGCTTTCCTAGGTCAGTTACAAACTAAAAACAATAGCATCTCAGTTTTAGATAGGAATTCAGTAGCTCTTATAGAGGAAGGAGTAGAGATAGGCACTAAGAATTATTTTTCTAGTTTGAAGTTAGGAGAAAGTATTAAAATATTATCTACTATTGATGATATGACATTGTTTCCATACATAAAACTGCTAAAGTTATTTGAAAGCAGTAGGGATAGTTATAAACCAGTTTGTAGTCTAAGTGTATTGATAGATGTTATAAAAACTATAACCCCTGTATTATTTAAAGAAAAAATGAAAGTTGTATCTTTGCATAATAAGAATAATGAGTTAGAAATATCAGGTGGATCTATTGTTAACGGTACTATAACAAAGACAGTGCCTTCAGATATGGAAGAAGGATTTAGGTTGAATATAGACTTAAATAGTTTGAAAGGCATAAAACAAGATAAGTTTTTATGTGTTAACCCTGGAATGTTGGATAGGTTTTATTTGAGCGGAGATGGATCTGAGTTAATAATTAGAACATATAATGGGTAGTCGGAGGTTTAATGGAAAAGCTTTATAGAAAAATTGGTGATGATTTTCAAGAAGTATGTATTTCATTTTATGGTGATCCAGAAGAAGGAGTATGGTTCATTAGCAAAGAAGGAACAACAGTACGAAGAACTTGGTTATGTGAAAAGGTAAGTGAGTTGCCAGAGAAAATGACTTGGGCTAGTTTTTTACCATTCAAGGAGAAAATAATTAAAGCATTATGGAGTAAGTTTAATAAGGTACTTAGAAAAGTAGAAAGAGGAGAAATAGACACTGTAACACCAAAAGAGATTAGCAGTATTATAAAACAAAACTTAAAATGATAGGAGAGTAAAATGGAGCTACAGCACAGGTTACAAATGTTTTTGTGGAGACAGTTTTTTGGTGGGTATGATAAAATAACCAAGAAGTTTCAAGTTATGGTTGAAAGACTACTCAAAAACATAGAGTATAATGACAAAGAAAGAAACAATAATATTAGAATTATTAATAATATCAAGAATAGGAATTCTTATTTAGATGCTGAGTCTGATCAATCTAGGAAGACTATAGAAAATTTAAAAAGCCTATAGATATAACTGGTGTTACGATTATCCAAAATACAGAAAGGACATACAATGAGGGATACCTTTGATCATGAGGCAAAGGCATGGAATGATAGTATAGATAGAAATGATACGTATATAGATGATGATTATCTAGAGTATGATGCAGGATGGATATGCCCTATATGTAATAAATGGTATCCATCCTCAACATTTGAATGTTCTATCTGTATTCTAGATCAGGAGGATTATCTTTATTATGAGTAACGTAATAGTAGAATGTATGTTTGGCTCTCATTTATATGGTACTAACTCTGAAGATTCTGATACAGATATGGCTATGGTATTCTTACCATCTAAAAGAGATATATTGTTAGGTAACGTATTTTATTCAGATCACTCTTCTACTAAAAAGGGGGCAGACACTAATGTTTAAATCATTCTGGAATTGGCTACCATTTCATAAGATAGTAAGAGAGAAAGAAAAGCCGCAGACAACTAAAAGAAATAAACTTTCTCTTAGAATGAAAGATAATTATGTACAAACGTATTGGGTAGATGATTGGGAAAGTAATAATAAAATTACACCGTGGATACCATTTTATAAATGGTACTTTGGTAGAGAGCAGAGTAAGATATTTAGATTCCAATATAAAGAGGGGGAAAATATAACTAAACGTGAGGATATTATTACTTTTAATATATATATCGAAAATGTGGAGATATGAGATGAGAGATTTAATAATAAGTTATTTAATTATTCTCATATGTAAGTATGAAATTGATATTAAGTCTGAAGAAAGACTTCAAAGTATATACAAGTTTATTGATAAACAATGGGCAGGCTGGAATATCTTAACAAATTTAGGAGAAGATATATACTTTAATAAATTTATGACGGATGATAAAAGAATAGAATTGAAGGAGTTATTATATTCATTAACAGATAGGCAACTTCTTTATATATATGGTCAGACTTCACGAAATGATGTAAATAATTTCCTAGAAAAATATGTAAAAGGTAAAGAATAAATGATATGCACCAGATGTAAATGCTATAACAGTTCCTACAATGTAAACTGCATACCTTTTTCAGGAAACCCTAATGCAGATTTATATTTTATAGGTGAGATGGCTGGAATGAATGAGGCAAAAGCTAGTGAAAAAATGCCAACTCATTTCATAGGTGAAGCTGGTCAGATATTTAATAGACTGCTTGAACAAAATAATATATATAGAGATGATGTTGCTATAGCTAATTCTCTAAGATGCTATAAAGATATGAACGTCACACCAACTAAATCTGAGTTGGATGCTTGCTTTATGCACACACTAAGAGAAGTTAATAAAATTAATCCTAAGCTGATTGTATCTATGGGGGCTACAGCCTTTTATCAAGCTACAGGTAACTCAGATTTCACTCCTAATATTGGTAGAGTGCTATTCTCAAAAAAACTTAATAGAAAAGTGTATGTTGTAAATCATCCTGCTGCTGTGTTATATGATGAGAGTAAAATGAGTTTGATGGAAGAGCAGTTTAGTAATATCTTAACCAGTATTGATCATGAACCATTTAAGCCTAAGCATTTCCCATTTGTATTAGTAGAGTCTATGTCTAAGTATGTAATGAAAAAGCTTCAAGCATCTGAAAATTTATATACGGATATTGAATCAACTGGACTAAGCCCTTATTATGAATACCTAAGATTATTACAAATAGGCACAAATGAGAAAGAGATATTTGTACTTACAGAAAAAGTACTTAAAGATAACACTGAGTTCTTTATAGAGTTATTCAAGGAAAAGGGAGTTATAGGGGCAGGCTTTGAGTTTGATGCTAAGTTTTTAAATGTAAGGTATAATATTGAGTTTCCTATCTATAAGTTTGATGTTGTGTTAGCTGAGTTTCTTTTGTCTGGTATGAAAGAGAATGATTTATCTTCTCTTACTGAGAAATATGCCCCTGAATATGCTGGGTATGATGACGAAGTAAAAGCTGCTGGTGGTGCTCATAAGATTAAAGACTTTAATAAGTTATTACAATATGCAGGAAATGATATTGGGGTAATGTATGCTATTCATAAGACTCAACACAAGAGATTAGTTAAGCAAGGTATGAGTTGGTTGTATTATAATATTACTCTACCCTGTAACAAAGTTCTAACTGATATGTCTTTAAGAGGAGTGCTTATAGACACAGACAAAGTTCAAGAACTAACTAATCTATTTACAAGACGGGCTGAGAAGGCTTTAATGAAAGCTGAGTCTCTGGATGCTATCCAAGCATGTGAGATAAAGTTCAGAAAGAAATTCAATCCTAGGTCATCAGACTTAGTTAAATGGATTTTATTAGATTATTATGAGCTACCTGTGTTAGCTACAACAAAGTTAGGAAATCCATCTGTTGGACAAAAGGAGATGGAAGAGTATGCTGAGAAGTATGGTAATGATTATTGTAAATATATGAGTAAGTATAGATCGTATCATACTATCATATCTAATTTTTTATCAGGGCTATTACCAAAACTAGTGGATAATGTAGCTCATACGACTTACGGATTGCACGGAACTAGCACAGGAAGATCTAACTCTAAAGATCCTAACCTGTTGAATTTTCCCTCCAAAAAAGAATACAAGGATGTAAAATCCTGTATCATAGCTAGACCTGGGTTTAAGTTCATAGCTGCTGATATGGCTCAGATTGAAATGCGTGTTGCAGCAGTTATGTATGATGATCAAAATCTTATTGACTTATGTAATGATACGGAGAAAGGAGATTTCCATTCGATTATCACATCAAAAGTTTATGATATACCTTATGATAAAGTATATAAGGCTTACAAAGCTGGTGATGTAGATATGACAGACTTAAGAAAGAGGTGCAAAAATATATCGTTCGGAATTTTGTACCAAGAGGGGCCTGAAGCTCTTGCATATGATATGGGGGTAACACTACAAGAAGCAGAAGCATTTATAAAAGAGTATTTTAAATCATTTCCAGACTTAGAGAAAAATATAGAGAAGCAGAAGAGGTTTACAATTAAGCATGGGTATGCTGAATCGTTCTTTGGTTTCAGAAGACGGTGGGCTTTTCATACAAAAGATGATCATGCTACACTGCGGGAATGTGTTAATATGGTTGTGCAATCAACTAGTTGGAACATTCTAGAATTGAGCTTAATTAAAATGGCCGGACTACTAAAAGATATGAAGTCAGAAATGGTGCTTCAAGTTTATGATCAAATTGTCGTTGAGACTCATGGGTCTGAGATAGAAGCTGTTTCCTTTTTGATAAAAGATGTAATGGAAAACATTCATAAGCCTTATGATGAGCTGAATCGTGTAAAATTTAAGGTAGATGTAGAAATGGGAACAACTCTAGGTAATCTTAAATCATAAAGTATAACAATATGTTATAAAATACATACTCATACATAGAGTATGTATAATTTACGGAGGTGTATTTAGTGAAGAAAAAACTTAATGTTTGGGTGGAAGAGGAAATTTATAACAAAGCTAAAGAGGTAGCTAAACTAGAAGAAAGATCTTTATCAGGAATAATAAGGCTGTTCTTAAATAAGTATATAAAAGAAGGTAGTGAGGCTATTGGGTAGAAGATTAACGCTATCATATGTTATATCTGAAATAGAAAAAGTTGGGTATAAGCTTTTGTCTAAAACGTATGCTAATAATAGTACAAAATTACGTATTCTGTGTGATAAAAATCATGAATTCAGCAACACCTTTAATAATTTTATAAGAGGGAGCAGATGTCCTATTTGTTCTAGAGAAAAGAGAAGCTATACCCTTGAATATGTAAAAGATAAAATAGAGAACTGTGGGTATTCTCTACTATCAAATTATTATAGGAATAATACCACTACATTAAAAATAAAATGCATAAAGGGACATATTTACAATACTACATGGGCATCTTTTAGTTCTGGAAGAAGGTGCCTCATATGTGCAGGAAAGAAGAAAACAAAAATCTCTGTTGTAAGAAGAGAATTT
>Ga0075125_10000527_pt1 | contig 17118 bp, 9 predicted proteins | sample AntAceMetag02UKN_FD_69810 | JGI IMG/M metagenome (GOLD analysis project Ga0075125, IMG submission 69810) | Saline lake microbial communities from Ace Lake, Antarctica - Antarctic Ace Lake Metagenome 02UKN | ecosystem: Environmental > Aquatic > Non-marine Saline and Alkaline > Saline | place... | reverse complement strand
CAATCCCGACTTTGCCGGTTGAATCAACAAAAACTCCTTCATCGCCACCATCGCCTGAGAGATAATTAGAACCTAAAATAATATTTGCGCTTGTTCCCGACATTGTTAATGGTCCAGTCATTGTATCGCCTGCCTTTTCAACCCAAATATCTCCCGATCCTCCCGCCACAAGCCCTAAAGCTGTCTTCAGTTGAGTAGGAGTTGAAGGTCTAATATAGTTGTTGGAAGCTGTATCAATCTGAGTCATAATATAGTTTATGGTAGCATTAGTTGAATCATATTCAGACCTAAATAATCTAGTATTAATATCTCCTGAAGTATCTCTTAAAACAACTGTATCTGCGGTTGAAGCAGAGGCCAAATTTTTCGTATCCAACAAATCAGCATCTATAAGAGATCCCGAACCATCAACTGCTTTAATGGCGTTTCTAAAATTAGTAGAAGCGCCACTTACCGTTAAATCACCACCTATCGTTATACTCCCAGCAAAAACAGCCGATGTTCCAGTATCATTTGGGTCTATATAATAAGTTGTTCCACCGTCATATAAAGTGCCACTCATTCTGATGTCGCCCCATCTATTAGTATCTGTGCCTATATTTCCTACTCCTGTTGTCATGGGTATTATCCCGCCATCAACTTCAATATAACCATCTGTTTTAATTTTCGCCAAACTACCCCCAGTATCATAAACCTCAAACTTTGCCTGTGGATTATCTGTCCCAATGCCGACATCCCAAGTATTATTTGGATCAAGAAGGTAAATATCTGAACTGTCTTGGCAAACGCCTTCTACCACATTACTGCATTTCCAAATGCCTATTGCTTCCCCAAATATAGCAGACTTTACATATCCAATATTAGCAACATCATAATCTTCTACTCCTCGAACTCCGCGAAGAATGACTCTATTTCCTATGGCTCCAGCAGTACCTCCTTGATCCTCGCTAAAATTGACTATCGTTAGAGGCACGTCCGTTTGTCCTTCAAATGTTAACGCCCTAACCTCTCGCGCAAAAAACAATCCTGAAACGCAAATCAGCATTGCCAAACTTATTAAAAAAATTGTTTTCCCCGGGTTAGAAATTAAAAATCTTCTAACGGGGTAATAAAAAACTTTTTTTTCTTTTTTCATATATTTATATTAAAAAATTTATATTTAATGATAAATTATATTTATTCTAATTTGATTTTTTTCACTTCATTACGAAAAAATTTTTCCATTTCCTGTTTTCCAATCGCCTTTTTTAAAAAACTAATTTGCATATCTCCTACATCTTCAAGGTAAATTAATTGCTCTAAAAATAAACGGGGATTAAACTCATCTTTATACTTTTTTTGACTTAACTTGATAATTTTTTCCAAAGTTACATATTTTCCTTTCAAAATATAATATAAATCAACATAATCTTTTAAAATTGGTCTTCTCCCTAAAGCATATGCTTTCATTGTAGCAATTTCTTTAATCTCTATAATATCCACTCCTTGATATTTAATTAGCTTAAAAAGTAAGGGAAAGGGATATTTAACAAAATCTAATTTAACATTGCCCGCAATTATACTTAATTGTTCTGAGCAATCCCTAACGACTTCAATTTTTAATCCTTTAAAAACTCTTTTTGCTTTACTGAAAAGCTGAGACGTGATATCTTTTTGCGTAAATAAATCAAAATCAACAGAAATGCGATGTCCGATTTGCAAAGCTAAAGCAGTTCCTCCGACTAAATAAAAATCTGAAAATTTATCTAATTTTTTAAAGATTTCTTTTTGCTTTGATGTAATCGTTTCTAGATGCATATTTAAATTTTTTAATCCCTAATAAAAGAGAAATTAAATTAAGGGGCCTGGCAAAAAATTCGCTTTTCGGCACATTAATAAGAAACTGCTTTATATACCTTCCACCATAATTTTTTATTATCCATTCCCATTGCTGCCAATTTCCATAATTAATAGTATTAACAATAATAGTCCTTTTGTCTTTTTCGGAATCAATAGCAGAAAATTTATATGACCAAAGCAAAGGTTTAAAATTTTTAGGCAATTTCTGTTGCTTCATATTATAATTATATCACTTTTCCTGTATTATACAACAACAAACCAATCCCAATTAATCCCAATTACCTATGTACCCGTGTACCCAACCATCCTAAGGGATGGTTATCTCCTATACCAATATTTGAAATTAATTGAACTTAGATAAGGCGTCTCGTGGGCAATACCATTATCCGGAGTAATTACAATTTTCCAGCGTAAATCATTAGCATTATCCTGATTTTCAAAAATGACGATCTTGCCAGGAATTGTTTCCTCCCAATTCAAGCCCCCGTCGTTTGATAAAAAATATTTTGTGTCGCTATTTTTAACCCCAGCATCTAAATTACTTATCTGAGCAGCTCCAATATTCTTAACTGCAAAATTCACTTTTTTAGAAACAACCTGCCGCATCCCTTGCAAATTAAAACCCCTATCTTCAAATTGATAAATCTTTGTCCCTCCGTTTGGCACTCCAGCCATTAAATAACCATTTCCTGCCATTTCCAAAAATTCCGGCTGATAAGTGAACCAAAACTCTTGGTCAATCCTCACGCTTATTTCATCATTATAACGAACAATTGAGCCATCTTCATTGATAATATATACGAAGTCATCAATTTCATAAAGCTTAACAGGATTATTAGAAGAAATTCTCCAACCAAAATCATTTGTTAGATCTTTTATTACTCCACTATTATCTATTTCATAACCCAAAGTGAAATAACTAGCCCATAAAACAAAAACACTATTAGAGCACCCTAATAAAGCAAGATTTCCAGGATATTCCACTGTTTTGCCTAATAATAATTTAAGATTCTTTTCTACTGAATCGTATTCCCATACCTCAAATGCTTTTTCTTGCGCTAACCCAATTATATATGTATTTGATCCTTGACCTTTAACAGCAACTACTTGTTTGGGATTTTTCTCAGCTACCAATTCAGTTATTTCTGGCAAAGACAAAATACTATTTTCCTCACTTTTGTCAGCAAAAATTTGAGTTAATTCTTCGTTGGCCAAGGCATCTTGCGTAGTAATCTCTTGGGTCGTCACAGAAAGCGGAAAAAGTAAATTAGTGCCAGTCCAATCAAAATACAAATCAGTTTGCTCAACATCTAACCACGCCTGACTGGAAAAACCATCTGTAAAGGTGGCTGTAAAAAGTCCGTTATCTAATTTAGGTTGAACTGGTTGAGGTATATTCTTTTCGGGCTCTTTTGTTATTTCCTCTTCCGTCTCAACAATTTCTTCAACAACCTCTTGCTCAATTTCTGCTGATTCAATCGGAAAAGAAACTAAAGGTTCCTGAATTGTTCGTTGATAAAGAAAAAAGCCAATTATTGTTATCACTAAAACAACAAAAACTGGATTAAAATATTTAAAAAACTTATTTTTTTTTATTTTTATTTTTTTGAACCTTCAGCCCTTTAAGAAACATATACAATTGTGGATAAATAATTAACACTCCTCTATATATGTGCTATAATTATAGCACATATCACTAAACCATAACAACTCTATTTCATAAACAGAGGTGTTAAAAATTCTGGGGCTTGTTTGTTGATTTGCTGCCTAACACCAGCCCAAACAAGCGAAAGAATAAAGACAACCGAAGTGTCTCAAATTGATTTAATTAATGGTATGCCGTTTGGTATATACTATGTTATGGAAATAATACTTTTATTTTTTTAATATCAAAAATCCTTAATTAGGGGGATTTTTATTTTTTAAAATATGCCAACTGAAAAAATTGACTTATACAATCAAATATTAAGTATTCCTAATTTGGAAAAAGCGTATTTGGCCCTGATACAACAATTTGAAGAAGGAGCTAAAATTTCTAGATATACGGGCATAGATGGCACGAGAATTGATGATATTGCTCACAAGGCAGATAAAATAATTTCAGAACTCCAAAATGAACTCGAAACAAAAAAAACAATTAGTCCAGCGCTCTGTCATTATATCCCCAAAAAAGACGGTTCTTTGCGTGATATATATATTTACACCATCAAAGACAGAATTAAAGCTCAGTCTATTTACCAAATAATTGAACCAATTTTTGAAACCAATTATTCTCCCTTTTTATTTTCTTATCGCTCATCTCATCCCAGTTATTATGCCGGGCGAAGCGTTGTAAGGAGATATCAACGTTATTATAATGAAGACCACGCCTTAATATTAGATTTAACCAATTATTCAAATTATATTGACCAAAAAATATTAATCAAAAAACTTGTTCTACTTGGATTGTCAAATCAAGTAATAGAATTATTAAAACTATTCATTTATAATCCTATTTATAAAGATGAAAAACTTTATCAACCCAAAATCGGCGTTGTGCAGGGCGTCCCCTTAATAGCTTTATTTGCCAATCTCTATCTTAATGATTTAGACAAATACCTCGGCAAAAAAGTTTCTCTTTACCGTAGGATTGGTGATGATATAATATTAATGGACAAAAACAAAGAAAAGTTGGAAAATTTATGGCACTATACTTTAAGAGAAATAAAAAAATTAAAATTAAAAATCAAAAAAGAAAAAAGCAAATTAATTTCCACTAATCAAGGATTCAACTTTCTGGGATATAATTTTAATAACAAAATAATCAGCTTAGAAGACAGCTTTATCACAAAAACAATAAGCTATTGGCGAACTACTTTGTTGGGAAACAAACCTCAGAGCAATTATCAAAAAATCAAATATCTATTAAAGGTACTTTATCTGAGAGAAGATAATCTAAACAATCAATTTTTGCAAATTATTTCCCAAAAAATATTAGTGAATAATGACCAGCAAATTAAAAAATTGTCTGAAAAATTTATGAGAATTATCACTAAATACTTTTTTGACAATTACTCGCCTCATAATCAACGCCTACTCAAGAAAAAATTAAAACATTTAGAAATACCATCTTTATATAAATATTATCTTGATGTTCACCATGGAAGAAAAAAAATCTCAAATTTATTTATATCAACAAAAGGCAAAAATTAAACAAGCAAATAGACCCTTAAAATTGGAAAGGTTTCATTTTAATTATTTAAAATCATTTGCTCGCCGCCACAAAAAAGAAATTACCATTTTTTTAATTCTTCTTTTCTGCCAAATTCTTTTAGAAGTAATTTTGCCCTTATTTGCTCGCAACCGATTGCTACAAGCCAGCATTCTTTTGCAATGGAGACAAATGACTACCGCCATCGGCATTTTAATTATTGGGGTGATAATGTATATTACTATCGCTTTTTGGGAACTTAAAATAGGAAAAGGCCTGGTTATTTATCTTATCAATGAACTGCGCCGAAAATGGATTAAAATATTCATTAACAAGCCATTTGCAAAAGTGAGCTCTGAAAACAAGGCTGGTTTGATAGCTAAAATATCATACCACCTCCCTTTACTCCAAATGGGTCTAGACAATAGTGTAATCGGCTTAATGCAATGGGTTTTATATGTCTTGGGCTTACTAATTATCAGCGCTTTCATCAACACCACTCTTTTAATTGTCGTTTTGCTGGCTATTCCAGTTAACATTATTCTGGCTCTGGCTGGCTATTATATCGCTAAATACTATGTTAGCCGAGAGACAACCCTCTATTCTAAAATTATTAGGCACATAGTTTCCTCTCTTTACGAACTTCCTTTTATCCAAAAACACAAGTTAGAAAAAGAAAGCATCCAAACATTAGATGAATTGGTTGAATTAGACACGCACTTTAGAATTAGAAGAAAAATTTGGCTTCTTTTCGGAAACAGAATCATTTTCGGCTTATTAATTTTAATAATCGGCTCATCATATATAATACGCATATATTCCCCTGATTTTTTTCTGAAAATACAAGTTGATAATTTGCTAACATCCGGAATTGTCTTCATCTATTTGGCCCGATTGTTTTATACTAGTTTAAAAATAGGACTTTTTATTCTTCCCGCTAAATTAGGATTAATCCTCTCTCTGCCCGAACCTCAAAAAGAAAAAACCCGCAAAGATATCATCAAAAAAATATCCTCCTTAACCTTTCAAACGAAAAAAGCGAAATTATTCTGGGCTGGAGAATATCTCAAAAACATCAACATAGAATTTCAGGTCAAGGATAGAGTTTTAATATACGGGGAAAGTTGCACTGGAAAAACACACTTAGGTTATTTACTGGCTGGTCTGGGACGATTTAATAATCAGGCCTGGATTGTGAAGGCAAATCAAAAAAGATATTTTTATAAGGACTGGCAATTAAAATTCCGCAATGCTTATTTTATTGAACCTCAACTAACTTCGGAAAAAAATATTGGGGAAATATTAATCGGTAAAAATAGAGAAAACATTGAGCCAGCAGATATAGAAAAAGCTTTTCAAATTATATCCCAGCACCCTCCTCTTCAATTCATTCTTTCTTTCCGAAAATTCACCGCTGAAAATTGCCAAACCATCACCATAAATCCTGCTCACCTTTTTGCTCTAGAGGCAACTTATTGTTTAGTAAACAAACCAGCTATAATTGTCATTGATAATCTGTGGCTTGACTTAAATCAAGAAAAAATAAATCAAATTTTAAAAATTATGGCTAAAGAATTATCTGATTCTATAATAATTTTCTTGGCTACCAAAGAAAATTCTTTAATTACTTATAACCAAAAATATGTCCTTACTGAAAATCAAATCAAGAAAATATAAGAAATATAGGAAAAAAATTATTAAAATAATTGTTTATTTTATTTGCTTAGCAATGGTTCTTATATTTTTATCTCACAAATTAGTTTCTCTGAAAATTTTCGAATCCAAACTCCCCAACTATATACCTTCTCAAGATGTCAAAGTAGACAAAAGCATGGAAGGTATGGTTTATTTTAATAACGAATTCCAAACAACCACATTTTCAGACATTATTATTTCGTCAATAGAAAATGCCCAACAAAGTATTGAAGTAGCAATGTATTCATTTAATTTAGAAACTATACGCGATAAAATATATGAAGCAAACCAAAGGGGCGCACAAATAACCCTTATCTTAGACATTGATAAAAGTAAACAACACGATATTGTTTTCGCGGATTTGCCTAAAAATATTGAAAGAATTGACCCGGGCAAAAGCTCTACAAAATCAAATCCAAATATGCATCATAAGTTCGTTATCATAGACCGAGGAACCCCGCAACAAAAACTTATCACTGGCTCTTTAAACTGGACAACCCTTCAAGAATCATTTGACCCCAGTTTTTTATTTGTAACCACAGATTCTAAAATTATCCAAGCTTACGGCTTTGAATTTGATTTACTAAAACAAAACATCAGCGGAACTAAAAAATTACGAAATAAAGAATACAAGCCTTGGCTCAGAAATATTATTTACAATGATTGCTTTTTAGATGTCTGGTTCAGCCCTGGTTTTCAAAACAATTCAATCAATCAAAAAATTGTAGATTTAATAGAAAACGCGCAAGAAAATATTGAGATAATCATCTGGCAAGCCACCGACAAAAACATCTCTCGGGCAATAGTCAAAAAGGCGAGAAAAGGATTAAGTATAAAAATAATTACCGAAGATTTTAATTTTTGGGAACAAAATTCTATTTTCCCTTATTTAATGTCTCAAAAAGATAAATATCATTTAGATAACCTTGAAATAATTAACGATGTTTGGCGCACGATTGATTTAAAAGACAAAATCCCCGAGGAATTCGGAGAAACTTTTAACTCTTTTATTCATCACCATACTTTAATTATTGACGACAAAATAGTAATATTTGGCACTAATAACTGGAGTAATCAGGCAGCTTTCAAAAATGACGAAGATATTATAATTACTGATAATAAAAATATTGTAAATGAATTTAGAAAAACATTTGCCTTTCATTATCAAGAATTAAGAAACAAAGAATTATCCGCCCAAATCATTGGACAAAACTTAGAAATTAAAGAGACCCCAGTGGTCAACAAGACCCCAGTGGTCAGCAGAATCAAAACGTCAGTCGTTAAAGAGGAGCAGAGCGACGGGGAAACGTCTGACGTTGACATTAATATATTAGTAATCCCCTCCAAATATCGTGCACTAAAAGAAAAACTTTTCATTTGCATAGATCAACAAATAAATGAAAACGAAAACACATTCCTCTTGCCAGAAGAATGCTTGAATGTTCCTCTCAATATTTTCATTTACGACCAAAACAACAACCTAATCGCCAACAACCTAATCATGCCTTAAAGTTATCCACAAGGCAAGATTGACTAAAAATTCTAACGCGGTAAAATAATATTGTTAACCACGGATTGCAATCGTGTCCCTGAAAGTCCGAGATCTAACGATCTTGGACTTTCTTTTTATTTTATCCAATGATACAATAATCTCGTGGAGTTCAAGGGGCTACCGTATGGCACGGCTTCCGTGGTTAACGCTCGGATTAAGGGGTTCGATTCCCCTTGGCTCCATGTCAAAAAATCTCTTAAAAATTTAAGAGATTTTTTGTTTTTAATCAAAAAGACCCCAGTGGTCAGCAGAATGCAGACCTCTGGGGTCAGCATTATATAAAATCTTTTAGTCTCCAGTTCCCAACCTCGCCGCTCCCATATTGTATTCCGTTTTAATTTGGTCTTGGGGTCCCCGTTAGAGATTTATTTTCTAGACTTTGTGAAATAAAATTTCAATCTGTTCTTAATGTATCTTTTCCCCATACCTGATTTAAGATATTCTTCTCTCGCTTTTGCGTCGTCTTCATCTATGCACGCTTCATAATAAATAAGTTCAAATGGACGGCGTTTTGTAGTCGCGTAATTCAACCCTTTATTATGTTCTTCAAAGCGTCTTTTCAAATTATTAGTATAGCCAGTATACCATTTGTTATCCTTCTGACTTAATAAAATATATACATAATACATAAATCTGAATCTCTAACGGGGCAACCCCGTTACAAATTATATTGAGTTAAAATCCCATTTACGCGCTAATCGCCTGTTCCTAACCTTGCAGCACCCATATTATACTCCGTCTTAATTTGTAACGGGGAAAGCGCATAATTAAAAATTTTCACTTCATCTAGTTGACCGTTGAAATAATTCCCGGGTGTCGGTGAACCTGATCCTATAAAGGTATTATCGCTATTAGAAACGTTTATAAGTGTCGCATCACCACTTGAGTATGTAGTTCCCGCTGTATCCTCTATCCCATCAATAAATAAACGAGGTATCCCAGAGCTATAATCTCTATCTACCGCCATACATAGAAAATGCCATGAACCATCATAATAAAATGTGCTAGCTTTTCTAGCCTTATATCTATGATTACTGCCGGTATCTGTCCACTCATACTGCACGTGTAAATGATCATCACCAGCGTACCCTTGCCAAATAAAAAAGTTTCCATAACCAACAATACGACCCCCTGTATCCATAAAATTCATAAAACTACCCGATGTAGATGTTTTGAACCAAAAACAAACCGAAAAATCTCCTGTTCCAAAATTTAAACTTGCAGGATTTTCGCAATCAATATAATCATCACTCCCATCAAAATTAAGAGAATAATTTTGTTTGCCTTCACAGCCATTATACCAAGCCGTGTTGGCGTTAACTTTTACCGAACCAGCTGATATTTGTCCTAAAGAACCAAGGCTTAATGTGCCATCGTTATCATTATCAGATTCATCATATAAAGTTGTTCCTTGCCCTTCATCAAATCTCCAATGCGCTACTGGCTTGCCTTTATTATAATCCCAAGCAATCTGCGCTGAAGTTCGGGCGTAATCATAAATCCGCACTTGATCAATTTTGCCATTAAACGTATATGCATCTGTTCCCCTTGAACCCAAATATCCTATTATTGTATCGGTGGTAGCTGTAACACAACTGCCAGAATTTACCAATTTACCATTTATATATAAACTACCTGTTGTATTATTTCTTGTCCAAGTAATGTGATAAAGTGTGTCAGATGAAAAATTATAATTGACACTTATATTACAATTATTAACCCTATAATTAGAATATGTCTGAGTTATATAAATTCCATTCGCAGTACCAGAACCCATAACATAATAAGCATCTATGCTCCCAGTCGGTTTTGCCCAAAAAGAAACTGTATTATTCGTACCAGCGTTTAATCCTGTAATTTGAACCTTTTCATTCTCTCCATCAAAATCCAAACAAGCGCCAGAATGACACTCTCCGGCTGATTTCCAATCAACCACCTCCATATTTGTTAATGTTCCAGTATTTCCATTTCCGCTAGTATCATATGCGTAATCCCCTGTTTTCTCATCAAAATTCCACTCAGCAACTGGAGGATCGCAAGAATCAGAACTACCCGGAATGCAGTATTCAGCTGTCCCAGCTGATGAGGTTGAACCTAAACCATCACCGCCGACAATACCCATCACACTAACCTTCCCTTGATTATATTCCTGCTTAATTTCCTCTTCGGTTAATGCGTAGTTATATACTTTTACTTCATCGATAAGACCATCGAAATAATGTGTGGTACTCCTTCTCCCAATATACTTTGTTGCTTGATTGGTATCAAAATCTACATCGTAAGTAACAGTTGCTATATTAATCCCATTAATGTAATATTTCAGATTATTGGACGAACTATGACTATCAAAAACAGCCGCTACATGACTCCAAGTATCAAGGGGAACTTGTACGTTTGAGGACGGAGCGTCACTTATATTAACTTTAGTAAGTCTTAAATGACCAGAACTAGTCCTTAAACCAAGGCTTGCTGCCCCAGTACCACCACTCAAAAAGGTCCTCCACGTAGGATCATAAGAAGTAGGATTTATCCATGCCCCAAAAGTAAAATCTTTGTCTTCCATATTTAACTCATCATCATCTCCCATATTTACATAATCAGTGCTCCCATTAAAACTCAATGCTTTTCCAAATTTCCCAGCGTTTGTCCAATCCGCACCAGTGATTGTGCCGTTGTTGCCGTGAATACTGGAATCTTTAGCACTGGTGCCGTAGCCTTCGTCAAATTTGTAATAGGCGACCGCGGCATTTCCGCCCAAGGCGGATCCGCCTCTGGCGGACATATCTTCTAAAATTTGCTTTTGTGTCCGTGCGTAATTATAGATACGGACGTCGTCGATTTGGCCAATATAAGGTAAAACTCCTAATCCATCATAATTTCCAAATGTATCTAGTCTTACACTAGAATCATTTGTTGAATGCGTTGTTATTTTAAAAACACCATTAATATAAACATCCATATCTGGATTTGTAGGAAGATTTTTCCAAATAACTGCAACATGTGTCCATTGATTAGCTGTCACAGCATTACTCACGCCACCAAAATTATTACCACCGTGATATGGGCTTAATGTTCCATTTGTTAATATATAAATTCCTTCATAACCTATCGGAAAACCATTAGTAGTTAACGGGGTGTTAACCCACGTCGTTAAGGTAATATCTCCTTTGCTAAAGATTAATTGAGAAAAATCAACATAATCATCTACTCCATCAAACTCACACCCGCCACCATATTTACCGAGCTTAGTGCAATCCATGCCTGTAGTATTAGCGCCATAATAAGTTGTGCCATTATTTTCATTACCCGAAATATCATATAATGTCTGGCTATTGCCTAAAACTTTTTCATCCATTTTCCAATGACCTACAGGCCCAGGAGCATATTCATAAAGTTGCTGAATTTCGCGAGCGCTAAGCGCGCGATTATAAATCCGCACTTCATCCATTTTGCCATTAAAATGCTGGTCAGTTACTGAATCGTATGGTACACCAAAATATAAATCATATGAACTACCAGCCGTTGCACTAACATCGGTAATAGTATGGACTATTTCAGCATCCATATATAAATTAGCCGTTTGCGTACTCTCACTATAAATAAATGCTAAGAAATGCCACTCGTTTAAAGGCAGGGTTGTGTCTCTATTGCCACCATTACATGTATGACCACTGCCAGTACCAACACAACCATATAATTTATTATCTTTACCGCTAACACAATCGGTGGCAATAAAATAATTATTCCATTTTGATACAATTTTTGAATAATTGCTAGTATCACAACCCCCTTCACGCCTCACCCAAGCAGTGACTGTCCACTCTGTTTCTAAATCTAAAGTTGAATTATCCACCACATCTACATAATTATCGCTTCCATTAAATCCTCCCCCGTTGCCGAATTTTCCTGCCGGATAGTGAGAGCCAGTTCCATACCAAGTACCGGCATTTCCATTACCGCTGGAATCAGCTGCATTCCCCGACACTTCATCCATTTTCCAATAACCGACAAGACCGTCGGAAATATTGATCATTGATAATTTATCACTGCTCAGCGAAGCGGATACGCCCGCTGAAGAGCTTGCTCTGGCCTTCCCAGAATTATAATCCGCCTTGATTTGCGCCGCAGAACGTGCATAGGGATAAATTTTTACTTCGTCGATAAAGCCATTGAAAAATTCGCTACTAGCAAGACCATTTGAACCTATAAGCGTTCCCAGCCCATTAGATGTATTCAGTCCTGAAGCGTCAGCAGAATCTATCAAAATTCCGTTTCTGTATATTTTAATATTATCCGATGCAATGTCAGGATTATATATTCCTACTATATGATACCATTTATTTATTTCGGGTATGGATGCATCAACAGCATCAGTCCCAGTTAAACCATAATAACTAAATCTAAACTTTTCGGCCATGATCCATAATCTATATCCTGAACCTGATGTGCTTTTTGAAATAAATTGCTGGTTGCCACTTTTAGTGAGTGGCTTTACCCAAGCCTCTAATGTAATAGCGCTCGTTATATTTAAACTTGAACTTGTCCCACAATTTACACTATTGCTACCATCAAAATATAAACACTTCCCGCTCACACACATATCCTCTGTCTGCCATGTAGCGCCGGTGATTGTTCCATCATTATTATTTGAAGTTCTATCCTGCGCTGTTGTGCCATATCCTTCATCAAAACTCCAATATGCCACCGGCCCCGGCCCTTTTTCTTCGGATTGAAGAGCAACGGTGGGTTCAGTCGCAACATATTTACGAACAAAAATCCAATCAACATCTGCAGTTTTACTGGCGGATCTGAAATGAATAGTATTGAAGCCCGTCATTGTTGGCAAATTGGTAGAAGTAAAGCATGTTTTTGTTTCTGATGATCTCGTATCAGCCAAATTTTTAGCCAAAGCACTTGTTCCATTTATGTACGCTATTTTTGTGATCCGCCAAACGTTCTCAGTATCTTTGGTTAATGAGCAATAATTAACCTCATTATAATCCCTAAAACGCCATTCTATGTTTCCGCACGTTAAGCATAGCTGCAAATCTTCGTCATCTGAATTGGGCTCGCCCCCATCAAAACCATCACTTACACCAAAGTTAAAAGTATTACTACCACTAACCACCCGTTGTCTTGTTTCAAGAGAATAACTACCGTTACCTAACCAACTGGTATTTAATGACTTTATGCCAGAATCCGTACTGCTATCAAAAGACACTAATGAAGATGCGACAGTTGGTGAACCGACATAAACGCTCCACTTGCTTGTATCCACGGCACTGCCATCAAAATCATCAAAAAATTCAAAAGTATTAGTACCAGATTGAACCGCACTAACATTTGGATTCCCATAATACATATATATAGTAGAAGTACCTGCGGGGACAGAAGAAACCTTAATCCATATATCTGTGGATGCAGTGCCACAACCAGATTCAATCCAGTAATCAATGGATTCTCCGTTTACTGACGTGAATCTAATATCTTGACAACTTCCCAGAAATTTTGATGTGTCAGAAGTATCAATATCATCAATTAAAACTTGAAAATCTGTTTGAGCTGAACCACCATTAGTAATAGTAATTGCTTTTCTGTAATGCCAATTAGTGTCCCACCATTCAGCTAATACTTCATTAGAAGAAAAAAACAAAAAATATGCACTAATCACAACCAAAATCAAAACAAACCCAACCAAAACAAACTTCCTAACAGGTCCGACCCGTGAGGAAGTTAATCTCTTTTTTATAAAACTTAAAAAACTGAACTTTTTGATTAGTCCTATTTTTTGCATCGTCTTTTTAATTTTCTTCTTAAATCTATTAAACTTCATAACTATTTTTTTATTTTATTGAACCTGATGAGGTCCGACCTCATCACTAGATCATTATTCATTATTCTTTAAAAAACATTTTCATCTATTTTAGCGCGATATTGAATTTTTTATTTGGGGTCAGACCCCATTTTCTGTGCCTCGGAAATAGGCTTCCAACGCAGATTTTAAGACCATTTTTCAGAAATGGCGCGATTTCGGCACTTTTTATTTTAATTTTTTAATAATTTTCCAATGTCCCCCTTTACTTGAACCCGTCCACCCGACAACATTATCTTTCTTTAATTTCTTAATATGATATTTTACACCATCTATTGTGATATTAAGTTGTTGAGCAAGTTCTTCTTTTGTGATTCGTTGATTTTGTTCAATGAAAGCAAGGATTTTATCATCAGTTTTGGGGGTAGTTTTGGGGGTAGTTTTAAGGGTAGTTTTGGGCCTCTTAAAAATAACTGTAAAAAAATTTGTAAATTCAAACTTAGGCAAAAACAGTCCTGCTTTTCTCATTGCCATCCTCATTCTGCTAATTCCAGAACCGACCTTCTCAACTAAATCTACTCTTTTAAATAAATTAAATAATAACGGATTTCTTGAAACACTCTTCTTGCCAAATTCACTCTTTTTAATTGCAGAAACCAACCCGCCTGGGTTAGTAATTTCTACTCTATCATCATAAATTTCAACCAATGTGTCTGCTCCTATTTCTAAATAATCACGATGAGCGAGCGCGTTAATAATAGCTTCTTTTAACGCTTCCTCTGGAATTTCTAGCACTTCTTTTCTGGGACCAAAACCTTTTATTTCGTACCTAAGCCTTAAGTTGCGATACAAAAACTCTATTGCATTTTGATAATTTGAGTAAACATCAGAAGTAAAATCCTTTTTATCAATAATGAACGCCTTATCTTTGCCCTTGTACAACACACAAGAAACTATAGCTTGTGGAATAAATTTTTCTATTTTATCACAAAAAAACAAAACTCCTGCATTCCTAAATTCTCCTTTATTATTCAATACTCTTAAATTTTTTAGTATCTCTTTTTTGGAAATAACTTTTGAAATTTTTGCTTTCTGCAAGAAGGTATTAAATCTATTCTCATCAAAACCATCCTTGAAAGAAAAATTTTTGTTTATCATCTTGTCAAAGAAAATTTTTCCTTCTTTATTGAAAAATTCTCTAATCTCATCTCTTGTCATTTTTTGGGAACTCGCTCCTTGCCTTAGATAAAATCCAGACGAACATTTATATGGTTTATCTTTGCCTTCTGGAATATCAATAACAATAATATCTCTGAATATCTCCAATTTTATCTTTGCTTGAGGGTCACAATGATTTGCCAAATCCTGAATCTGGGATTTCAACTTATTAGTTACATTAATTCCCTTAATTTTACCTTTATCATTTATTCCTAAAAATATTTTACCTCCCTGCGCGTTTACAAAAGCAACAATCTCTTTGGCGATAGATTTACCAAAAGATTCTTTATACTCTATTTTGAAACCTTCGCCTTTTTGTAATATAAATTCTAATTCTTTTTTGTCCATCTGTTTAAATTTTTAGTCATATATTTTTATTTGGGGTCAGACCCCATTTTTCACGTCGCGAAAACATGCTCCCAGCGCGAGTTTTAAAACCATTTTTTAGAAATGGCGCGATTTCGGCACTTTTATTTTAAAAAACATTTTCATCTATTTTAGTACGATATTGGATTGATTCCGCAAGATGTTCTGTTGTAATTTTATCAGACCCAGCTAAATCAGCAATTGTTCGGGCTACTTTTAATATGCGATGATATGCTCGCGCGGAAAGAACAAATTTTTCTAACGCATTTTTTAATAATTCCTCTGCTTTTGCGTCAAGTTGACAATATTTTTTTATTTGCTGAATCCCCATTTCCGCATTAGTCATAACTTTTGAACCTGCAAACCTTTTATTCTGTTTCTTGCGAGCAATTTCAACTCTTTTCCTAATTTCAAAAGAACTCTCAGCCACCTTTTCGCTCATCAATTTGTCAATCTTGACTCTCGGAACATTCAAATGAATATCAATTCTATCTAAAAATGGTCCTGAAATTTTGCGCCTATATCTCATGATTTCTCCAGCGCTACATTTACACTCTTTGTCGGGGTCGCCATAATATCCACAAGGGCAGGGATTCATAGAAGCAATTAAAATAAATTTGCATGGATAAGTTATTGAACCACGCGCTCTGGCCACAGAAATTCTGCCATCTTCTAATGGTTGTCTCAAACTTTCTAAAGTCGCGCGACCAAAATGCGCTAATTCATCCAAAAAAAGCACTCCGCGATGCGCCAAGCTCACCTCCCCCGGCCGTGGTATTTGCCCGCCCCCAACCATAGCCACATTAGAAATTGTGGAATGAGGCGAACGAAATGGTCGCTGATTTTTAACAACTTCACTTTCTTTTAAAAGACCAGCTATGCTATAAATTTTTGTCGTTTCTAAAATTTCCTTTTCATTCATCTCTGGCAAAATGGATGGCATGGCTCGAGCCAATAAAGTTTTTCCTGAACCAGGAGATCCAATCATTAAAACATTATGCCCGCCAGCGCTAGCAATCTCCAGCGCGCGTTTTATAAATCCCTGGCCCTTAATATATCCAAAATCATATTCGTATTCTTGACTAAGGCCTATTTTCCCCAATCCTTTGGACGATTTAGAAGACAAAATATCAGTTTGTCCTAAAAAATATTGATATAAATGGTTCAATGACTCTAGGGGATAAACATTTATTCCTTTAACTAGACAAGCTTCTTGTGCGTTAATTTTTGGCAAAAAAATATTTTTTATTTTCAATTTTTTAGCTAAAAGTACCATCGGTAAAATCCCTTTTGCGTATCTCAATTCGCCATTCAAAGAAAGTTCGCCAACAAATAACGATTCCTTAATTATTTTTTGTATATCCCTTTTCTTCTCTTGTCCAGGTCCGACCTGGACAGAAATTTCTTTTGAAGATAATAATATTCCCAAAGCAATCGGTAAATCGT
>Ga0075125_10000524_pt1 | contig 17147 bp, 27 predicted proteins | sample AntAceMetag02UKN_FD_69810 | JGI IMG/M metagenome (GOLD analysis project Ga0075125, IMG submission 69810) | Saline lake microbial communities from Ace Lake, Antarctica - Antarctic Ace Lake Metagenome 02UKN | ecosystem: Environmental > Aquatic > Non-marine Saline and Alkaline > Saline | place... | reverse complement strand
ATGTGGAAAGACTTTAACAAAGACCACAACTGGACAAGAAAGGAACTTATTGGTATTATAAAGAAATATGTCCCTGAAAAATAAATGAGCCATAAGACCACAACCTGCCATTCAGACAATAATAATGAGTTTGTAGGTAAGGTGGTTGAGTTCCCAAAATTTTATCAGATATTTTTACCAAATGATGAAATAATTATAATAGACAAAAAAAGTGGCGAAGTAAGTCACACAACAGGGTCAACGGAGACTTAATCTTCTCTGCACCACAAGCCCATACAAACGGCACTGAAAATTATTAACTTAATTCAGTGTTTTTTTATGAGTATAATTTATAAAAATATAGGAGATAAGGTACTGTTTGATGTTTCAGACGACGGAGAACAAGCGGAAAACACAATTAATAGGGCATATATTCAAAGAGTAATTTACAAGTTGCCAGTTAAAGAACAAAAAATTGCTGAAATGATAGAGTTTGGATATACAAGACGGGAAATAATGGAAGAACTAAAAGTAGGGCAACATACTATTGAAAGACTATTAGAACGGCTACAAAAACTGATAAGTGTGTTATAATTAAATAATGACAACAAGGAAGCACAAGTTGCTGTCCTAACTGAAAGCCAGCCCACTTAGTGGGTATATTGGCTTATATAATTCGGTAATTTTAATGCAACAATTATATCAATTATTTAAAAAGAAATACGATGTCAGATAAATTGGAAAATACATGTCATGACTGCGGGAAAGAGATAGAAATTGGTGATAACGATGAGCTAGTAGGAGGCAAATATTTAAAATATACCGACAGGGAAAAAGACTACTATGTTCTAAAGTGTGATGAGTGCTACGAAAAAGACCCAAGCCTAAGAAACTTCAAAGAGTGTGAAGTATACAGCAGGACCGTAGGATATATAAGACCAGTGCAAAACTGGAATGTGGGCAAGCAAGAAGAATACAAAGACAGAGTAGAATTCAAAAATAAAGAAAATGTTTAAAAAAAGAGCAAAATTTGATGATTTCGTTAGATATTCTATGCCATTATATTGGAGTCCTGTAAGTGATAAAGAGTGGAAATTTATCAACAGGAGAATAGGTATGTGGCACAAGATAAAGCAACTTTATTATAAATTAAAAAATAAAATATGTTTGATAAAAATTATTACGTAGAGAGAAAAGCGGAAATACAAAAAGAATACCAAGCCTTAGTAAACGAAACAGAGGCGGAAATAGAAAGACTAGTGAGCAAGAAGTATACCAAGACCCAAGAATTACAAGCCAAGCTTAAAGGATTAGAGGACAAAGAAAAAGCCTCCCAAGAGACTGAAACAAAAAAAGTTAAACCCGCTGAAACTGCCGAACCCGCTAAGAAGTAATTCTTCGTTATTTTATTTATTAATAAGCCGACCGAACCATTACAATAATCCCGCAAATATGCAAGAGAGCCATAACAGCAACCCCTAGAACAAACAACAAGACCTTTAATGAACGATTACGATTCCAGAAGTTTAACAAAAATAGTTTATTTTTATCCATATATCCATAGTTATTTATTTAATTATTATTACATCTTAAGCTTATCACCATTAAACAAGCGTGTCAATAGCAAAGTTATTCACAGCCCTATAATCAAGCAAATCAAGTCAATATATAATAAACAAAAGCGGAAACATATGAATAGATAGGTATATCGGATAACATCGGACAACACCAAAAGAGGTAGTAAACATCAACCCCGAATAAACAAAACCCTTAGAGAGCCCCACAGAGCCTAGTATTAAAGAGAAACAAGCATAAAGAGGCACAAATCAAGCCCAACAACGGCACACAGCCCCCTGCAAGGGAAGTATAAGAAGAGTCAACTACATATAAGTATTACCGTTTACTAATACATATTTACTAATACATATTTACTAATTACTAATACATATTTACTAACTTTAACCACACACACAGATACACCACAGACAAAACAACATAGCATTATTACTATAATAACTGTAATATCCCCTTAGAGAATGTCGCATAACATGCATAAAGCGACACAGGGGGGAGGGGACAGCCGAAGAGGCGAGAGTGTAAATATATATATGGCATCCTCACAGTATAATCCCAATATAGACAATGAAATTTAAAGCAAAATTAAGAAAAATAGGTAATAGTGTAGGAGTTCTTCTCCCTAGGGAAGTTATAACTGGGACTAAGTTAGGGGAGGATATTGAGCTTGAAGTTATAACAAATCAGGCTAATCTTCCTTTAGAAGGTAATAATGTTATAACTGCGGTGGTTAAGCCGAGATTTAATTTAAACTGGTGTTCAAAGCATAATGTGTATAAGGGCACTTGTGGATGTAAATGATAACAATAAAACAAAGACAGGCATTTAAGATAATGCTTGAAAAACTAGTAAGTAAAGACCCTATAACAATGGGCGGTATTTTGCGTGAGGCAGGTTACTCTAAGAGTACATCTGAGACACCTAGCTTAGTTACTACTACTAAGGGTTGGGAGGCTCTTATTGCCCAGATTAATGATATTCCCCTTTTAGAGAGGCTTTATGAGATTGCAGTAGGAGATGACAAGAGAGCTTGTTTACAGGCAATAGACCAGATTATGACCTTAAAGGACCGTAAACCAAAGGCAGATAACAAAGTAATAGGTTTATTTGAAAAAATAGATAAAGATTTTAAAGATGAAAGAACAGACAAAACTGCAGAAGTTAATAAACTTTTATCCTCACGAGGGACAACAGGAGGTACTGAAGTGTCAGAATAACGAAGTTATAATTTGTGCAGGTAGAGGATGGGGTAAGGCGTTATGGATAGAAACGCCAATTTTAACCGATAGTGGATTTAAGACAATGAAGGATGTTTCTGTTAAAGATTTGGTTTTTAATGACAAAGGAAATAAAGTCAAAGTTTTGGCGACAACAGAAGTAATGGAAAATCGCCCTTGTTATGAGATAACTTTCAGCGATGGAAGCTTTATAATAGCGGACAAAAATCATCAATGGAAAGTAGAAGATAAGAAATATAGAAAGAATATCGCAAGAAATAAAAATACGGGGTCAAAAATAAGCGTCAAAACCACCGAAGAACTTTTAAAAGATTATAATCATTTTAGGAAAGACGGAAGTATAGAAAATAATTATTCTATAAAAAATACAGAACCGATAAAGTTTAATAAAGCGAATCTTATTTTAGAACCATATTTATTGGGTTTATGGCTTGGAGATGGAAGTTCAAATGCTCCCAGAATAACAATTTATGATGACGAAGTATTGGGATATATAAAGGAATTAGGATATATTATAGGAAAAAGCAATAAAAAATGTTATACAATACACGAAAAAGAAAAATATCCCAGAGGGAAAAACTATAAAACAATAATATATAAATTAAGAGAATTGGGAGTTGTTAAAAATAAACATATCCCAGATATATATAAATTTTCAAATATAAATCAACGGCTTGAATTGTTAAAAGGATTGATGGATAGCGATGGACATTGTGAAAAAGAAGGAAATTTGGAATTTTGTAATACAAATGAAACATTAGCAAGAGATGTTTTTTATCTTATATCTTCTTTGGGGATAAAATCTTCTTTTTATGAATACGATTGTAAATTATATGGAAGATATATTGGTAAAAAATATAGAATAGGATTTTCAACAAACTTACCTGTTTTCAAAATAAAAAGAAAGTTAGATAGAATTAAGGAAATCCATAATTCTGCGATAAATAGAAGGTTTATAAAAGAAATTAGAAAGATAGATTCAGTTCCAGTAAAATGTATTCAAGTTGAAAGTGGGATTTATTTAGCAGGAAATAATTTAATCCCAACGCATAATTCCGCAATCTGTGGATATATTATCGTAGAGTTCTTCTTGAGTAGGATTTCAGAAATACGACAAGGTAAAGCAAACTCTTGCAAAATATGGGTAGTAGCAGGAAGTTACGAACTTACCAGCAAGGTGTTTGAATATGTTGTTAATTTCTTACTAGCCTATGATAAGAGTTTTAGTAAATATATTTCAGGTGGGCAAGGAGGACGACCTTATCAACTAAAGATGAGTGCTTCTGTATGGATACAATGTAAATCCTCTTCAGAACCTATGTCCTTGTTGGGAGAAAGAGTAGATTTAGAGGTTTGTGACGAAGCCCCTTTAATTCCCGAAAAGATTTACCACCAGAACATTAAACCTTCCGTAAGCTCCTTAGGAGGAAAAATATACTTTATAGGCACTCCTCGTGGAAAAGGTTGGTTTAAAGACAAATACTATATTTTAAAAGAAAAAAACGCAACATTTAACTACCCTTCTATAGCAGGTAAACACTACACTAAGGAGACTTTAGAAGAACTACAAAAAGGAACCCCAGAGATGTTATACCGCCAGGAGTACTTAGCTGAGTTTATTGATGACGCAGGTATTGTATTCAGAAATGTAGAATCAATTATTGAGGATTGCGAACAAGATGCTATTCCAGGACACCACTACATTATGGGCGTGGACTTAGCTGAAACAACTGACTGGACTGTAATATCAGTTTTTGACACTGAAACTAAAAAACAAGTTCATTTTGACCGTTTTCAACACAGAGACTACCCTTTACAGAAAAAACAAATAATAGCCAAAGCAGAACGATACAACAATGCCAGAATTATAATGGACACCACAGGCGTAGGAAAGCCTATTTATGAGGATTTAATGCAGGAAGGAGCATTTGTAGAGGACTTTACCTTTACAGGGCGTTCCAAAGAAGAACTGATAGGGAAGTGTATTGTAGCAATAGAAGAAAAATATATTAGGCTTTTGCCTAATGAAGTTCAAAAAGACGAATTTAATACATTTGAATATAAATTTATAAACGAGAAAACAGGACTTCCCCTAAAGAACATACAGTACGGAGCACCACAAGGGTACCACGATGACTGTGTATGTTCTGTGGCTCTAGCAGTCTGGGGACTACAACCTGGCAGACCCAAAGAAGTAAATAACGTCTTAGAGGCATTTAAAAGAAGAAAACCAAAACCAATAATAAGCGACATTTAACAAGGACAATTTAATGGATAAATTTGAAGTAATAGAAAACGAAGTAAACTTTTATAAGGATACTTCATTAAAGCAAAACCCCCACTTCGCACCGAAGATGGGAGATGTCTATGAGTTGATAGACCTATTTACGGTGTCTAAGTTTAGAGACGCCCATAAGGACTCTTTGGGATTTAAGAAGGTCTTTTATAATATTGTTAATTTTATAGTAGATGTCTGTTCTAAAATGTTAGATATAGACACCAAACAGATTGAACTAAAAGCCGAAGAAGGAATGTCTTATGACGCAGCATGGCTTATGACTAAGGAACTCAAGATGTGGATGGAAGACAAATACTTTGCACGACAGTTAAACGACTGGGCGAGAGAGTGGTCTAAATACGGAGACCTATGGGTAAAGAAAGTCAAAGATGATGTAGTATGGGTCCCGCCACAGAATATGATTTATAGGGTAAATGCTACTGACTACAAGACTATCCCCTTAATTGAAAGACACGAGTATGGTTCAGACGAACTAAGAGTAGTCGCTAGAAAGGCAAAATGGGACAACATAGAAGAAGCTATCAAGGCTTCAGCTGTAACATCACAAAGTCCAGCAGGATATGGAACTACACTTGGTGTAAAGGAAAAAGATGTGAATAGTGGAATTATAGTCTATGAGGCTTGGTTCCCAGAAGGATATCTAGGAGACGAAACAAACAACTGGTTTGTACTTTGCGAAGGTAAGGTTTTAGCCGAAGCCAAGAAAGACAGACCTTATAAGAAATTAGCGTTTAAGAAGATTGCAGGAAGACTGCCAGGATTAGGGAGAGTAGAAGAATCATTTGAAGAACAAATCTATCTTAACAGAATTGCGAACTACAAGTCTTCAGGACTTCACTGGACTTCAAAGCATATCTATCAAACTAAAAATACTGGTATTGAGAAGAACCTAATGACACAGGTTGATGACGGAGAAATCCTAATCACCAACTCTGAAATCACCCCAGTTGTAAACGAAGAAAGAAATCTTCAGGCTTACTCCTCAGATGAGGCTAGATGGTCACAGAATGCCCTACAGAAGACTTTTACCACAGAACCACTGTCAGGACAGCGTAGTCCAGCAGGAACCCCTTTAGGTTCAACTGTGCTCCAAACTCAACAGGCTACTGCCTTTTACAAGCAGAAGAAAGAAGAGCTAGCGTCCTTTATTAAAGAGATTCTATGGGATTGGATTTTACCAGAGTTTAAAAAACAAAACCGCAAAGAACACAAGATTCTTATCAAAAACCTGATTGAAGGTGGAGACGGAGGTTCAGAGAAGTTCTTTACTTTGATGTTGAACGAGAGAATGAACAAACTAAGGTCAAGAAGTGGATACCTTTCCCCTGACCAATGGGCGATAAGACGAAGTATTCAATCTGAACTCTTAAAGAAAGAAGACCTCAAAATCCCAACAGGATTCTATGACGACCTAAAATACAAGATTAACATTACTATCATAGGAGAAGAGATTGATGCCCAAGCAAGACAAGCAACCTTAAATGTAATCTTCCAAATCTTAGGCTCTAACCCTACTATTCTTCAAGACAAGGTGGCAAAGAGAGTATTCTACAAGATGTTAGACTTAGTTGGAATTAACCCTAAGAGTCTATTTGACGAAGAAGAACAATCATTACAAGAAGTAGCTGGTGCTGGCAGAGCACAGGTTGGAGGAAGCATAGCTGCACCTCAACCAGTAACGGCTCCAGCGATGGCTCAAACACAACAAAATGTATAACCTAGACAAAAGACAACTACATTTCATAAAAGCGAACGGAGATATGCTTACGGGTATTTTTAACAAAAGAGTTGAAGAACTAAAGGAAACCATTTTGGATATAGAAGAAGATAAAAGAGAAGATGTTATAAGATATGCCAATGAAAACAAATTTTGGATAGGAAGATTAAAAGAAATTAACACAGAAGTTAAAGACAACTTTACAGGTATATAAATGGTCGGGAGAATAAACTCCTTAAAATAAAAAATTAATAGGTGAAAACCTTAAAATTTATGGAACCAATAACAGACGAGCAAGAAGCTCACGATGAAGAAAACGAGACGGATACTCAAGAAACCAACGAGGAAGTGGTAACCTCTGAACCACAAACGGCAGAAAAGCCAGAAGAAAAATCAAAAGATAGGCAACCGACTGCTGAAGAGTTTAAGGCTATAGACGGTGCAAGAAAACATTTTGAGTCAGAATTAAAAAAGACCAAAGAGGAACTTGACAAAGCCAAAAAAGCCTCACAGCCAGCCACAGGCGACCCGATGGAAGCCGTTAGGTTAGGCAAGGCTTTAGCAGAAATAAGCGAGGAAGAAGCTGATATTATTGTCACTTACGCAAAGGGTAAGTTCAATAATTTAGTTCCCACTCCCGAGCAGATTATTCAAGCGTCTAAGGACGACTGGGTAGCGGATGCCATCAAAGTAAGACGGGAAAAGGTCGCAGGAGAAGATAAAACTCCCGCACCATCTTCCCCATCTTCAATAGTCGGAGGAAAAACATCTGAAGATTTACAAGAGATGGAAGGAAAAGATTTCGCAAAGTTTGCGAGAGACACATTTCAAGGAGGAAGGTCAGGAGTGTAGAAAATGGCATATATAAATGGATTTGTAGACAACAAATACGATGTATTTAGACCTGAGGTCTGGACACCTAGAGTGTCAAGATTTTTCAGGCAAAGATTATACGCAGCTAATTTCTTCAAAGATTATTCAGGAGATGCAATGAATGCTGACATAGTCCATATTCCTCATTTTGATGAATTGGATTCAACAGTTTCTGACATCGCTGTAACATCTGGAGACGTTACTGCTATCAACCTTGGAGATACAAAGACCGATTTAACAGTTGACGCCTGGAAGGGTGCAGCTGCTTATATAACCAAATTTGAGCAAAGGGAAATAATGAAGAGACCTGCTGTCATTGACGAATACGCAAGTTATCTTGGATATAGATGTGCAAGGAATGCAGAAGTTGCAATCTTAGCAAATCTTGACAGTTTAACAGCCAGTGTAGGAAGCAGTGTATTAGGAATCTTATCCACTCAAATTGAAGGAGCGTTTGGTATCATTTCATCTAATAGTGTTCCAAAGGAAGAGTGCAGATTGTTCTTGACCTCAAAGAATTACTGGAAAGATATTATGACAATCCAAAAGTATTATGATGCATCCATGTTTGGAAGAGCTAGTCTTCCACAGGGAACTCATGACTTACTTTATGGAGTACCAGTTACTCTTACCGACAACCTACCAAATGTGGCAGGTTCAGGTATGACTAATGCTTTGGTTCATCCAGGTGCAATAGCATTTGCGATGTTCGGTCCAGACTTTGTAGCAAAGGACAGTGAACACCTAAGAAAGAAAATCATTGCTGATGTAATGTATGGTGATACCATCTTACAGGCAGGATGGGGTGTTAGATTGCTGGCAACAGCACACTTAACAGAACTATAACCTTGTAATAGTCGTTTGTCGGGTAATAGCCTTTCGGAGATTACCTGACAGCGAAAGGAAATGACTATGAAAAATATAATAACAGAGCAATCAAAAAATGGAAGAAAAACAAAATAAGAAATTAAGAATTTGTTATTTGGGAAACTTCAATAATGTAAACTCTAATCACGTGGAAGAAGACATACGTTCTTCTTTAGAGGAATTAGGGCATGAAGTAATTTCAGTACACGAAAAAGACGTTAAGACAATATTGAACATCAAAGCAGATATGCTTCTATTCCATAAGGCTGGAGTTGGCAAGTATATTAATCTAGATGACTGGATAATAATGCTGAACCATGTAACTTGTAAAAAAGTAATGTGGTATTTTGACCCTATTGACCTTATACAACACAGAGAGGGAGATACAGAAACAATCGCACAATACATTGATTATGGGTTCTTAGTAGATGACACTTGGAGAAGGAGACACAAGTTTGAGAACCTTTATTCTTTAAAAGAAGGAATAGGCACTCAATACGAAGGAGTAGTAAGAGACAAATTTAAGTGCGATATTGCATTTGTAGGAAGCCTTTACGGGGCAAGAAAAAACTTCGTAGCAGTATTGAAAAAACAATATGGAGAAAAATTCAAAGCGTTTAATGGTATCTACGGACAAGACTTAGCTGACCTTATGGTTTCTGCAAAGATTGTAGTAGCACCAAACTTTCCGACAAATGAGTTTTACTGGTCTTCAAGGTTTTATTTAACATTGGGATTAGGAGGATTCTTAGTACACCCAATATGTTACGGGTTAAACGAAGAATTTGAGGAAGGAAAACACTACGCTGGGTACAAAGGGATAAAAGAACTTATAGCAACTATTGATTACTATTTAGAAAACGAACAAGAAAGAAAAGCTATTCAAGCAGAGGGTAAAGAAAAGTGTTTACAATCATCAACGTTCACAGATAGATTAGAAACAATGTTAGAGATTGTGCAACCAGAAGAATAAATTATAAACAATATTAAAAATTATATTATGGCAAATGCAAAAGACTTTAGAGGCTTAGACCAAGACTTAGAAGCTGGAGCAAAGTATAATAGACAACATGGTGGTAGCCAACTTAAAAAAGTTATGAGGAGACCAGATAATTCAAAACACTCTACTGCTTGTTATACTACTGATTATAAAAAGGAAATAAAAAAGACAAACAAACTTTTAGCGACTGTTAATAAAGATAAAGTATATCTACTCTTGAAAGAAGAAAAAGATAATTTATCAAAACAGCAACACGCAGCATTTTTAGCCAAAGACACAAAAACTGAGTTTAAAATAGATGGACTAAGAAGGGCTACACAAATGGAACAGAATAATAGATTTCACGAAATTGAAAATAAATTTAATGAAGAATAATGAGTTTCAACGCAAAACACTACGACAAAATCTACAACGACAGAAGTAAAGAAGTAAACTTTCTTTTAAAACACCTTAAAGGAAAGACAGTTTTAGATGTAGGTGGAGGAACAGGTGCTGTTTCAGATGCACTTAACAAGAAAGGATTTATATGTGTGAATACTGAACCCCAGAAATCAATGGTTAAAATATCAAGGAGAAAGGGAGTGATAACTAATTGCTCTACCATTGAAGATGACGGATGTATGCTATATGAGTTGAGGAAATTTGACAACGCAATAATGATGTTTGATGTGTTCAACTTTATAAAGAAACCAAAAGAGGCACTTCAAAACATTGCAGAGGGACTAAACGGCAGACTCATTTTTTCTTACTGGAAAGAACATATCAGAAAAGAAGGGTGGGAATTTAATTGGAAATTGAAAAGATTATCTCATAAGAAGTGGAATATAAATAAAGTTCAAATAGATTTCTGGTTTCCCTTTTACCACGAAAGACACAATTTAAATGTTTACAACCAGTATTATGTCTACAAACTTTTGAAAGAAGCAGGTTATAAAATAATAGAAGAAATAGAAGAAGATTATACACGAACTATAATTGCAGAGATTTGAAGATTTCATACGTAGGAGGAATAAGAAACTATATGGATTTCTTTATCAAGGAACTTCAGAAGCTTCGCCACGAAGTAATGATTCTTGCTTGTGATAAAGATTGCGATGTAATTATTTGCGAAAATAGAAACCAATGGAAAATGGCAAGAGAGTTCCACGAGGAGTATGGAGTACCAGTAATAACTTGGAACTGGGATTGGTATGATTACCTCAAGGGACCAGATGGAAAGTTTGTAACAACTGGAATGTTCGGTGAAGCCGACAATTATGAGAGATTTAACGACCTAATAAAAGACAGTCTAGAATTATGGAGTGTGTCTCCAGAAACAGGCGAGAACCTTGAAAAAGACATAGGAGTTAAAAGTAAGTTCTTTTATAAGTATTTTTTACTCCCATGGGAATGGGACGGAGAAAAAAAAGACTACGGATATATTATGCAGGGTTCACGGGACGACCCTAACAAAAGATTTGAATGGTATGAAAAATGTGCAGAAGAACTAGATATTCCTTATAGGTCTTGTCACCCACTAAGTTCAGCAATTAGCAAAGAAGAAAGCAACACAAGAGAAGACTACATTAGAACTATGAAGAACTGCAGATTTAATGTTTTAGCCTCAAGAGAAGAAGGTGGAGGAGGAACATCAAGCATAGAAGCATCTTTCTGTAAGAAACCAGTATTAGTTTCAGATAACGGAGGTGCAAAGTTCTTTTGGGAAGATGACATATGGTACTTTAAGAAAGACGACTACGAAGACTTTAAGAGAATGATGAAATGGCTTTGGGAGAATTATGATACTCCTGAAGTAAAAGAAAAAGCCGAGAGGGCTTATCAAAGAGTATTAAGAGATTTTCTACCAGAGCATTTTGCAAAGCGTATAAGTGATAGGCTCTCTAAAATACTTTAATTATTATGTCATCAGGAGTTTATAAAAGAATAATAGGAATTAATGTTGGTTTGAATAAAGGCAAACATTGGAAAGTGAAGGATACTTCTAAAATGGGACATACAAGTTGGCTCAAGGGAAAACATTTATCAGAAGAAAATAAAGAAAAGTTAAGAAAGATTCGTTTGGGAACGAAACATTCCGAAAAAACCAAGAAGAAAATGTCAGAGATGAGAAAAGGTAAAAAAACTTATGAAATGACTGACGAGATTAGAAAGAATATGAGTTTAGCAAAGAAAGGATGTATTCCTTGGAATAAAGGAAAGCACTTTATAGATAATTGGTCTGAACCTTATTCTGTTGATTGGACAAGAAGTTTAAGAATAGCAATTAGAGAACGAGATTATTATACTTGCCAATTATGTGGAAAAAAACAAGGAGATAGAGCATTTTCAATTCACCACATTGACTACGATAAAAAGAATTGTAATCCTGAAAACTTAATAACACTTTGTATAAATTGCCACCAAAAAACTAATTTTAATAGAGATAAGTGGATAAGTTATTTTAGTAATAGGTTGGAAAAAATAATATGCAAGAAATAAGAGAATTTTTTAAAGAAATAAAAGGTGATAGATTAGAAATATGTTTGAAGAAATAAAAGGTATTTTGCTACTTAAAAGATTTTTCAAAGCAATCAAAGGAGATAAGTATTTTCACCCATTTCCTTTCAATTTGAAAACCATTGTTAAAATACTCAAATCAAAAGAAGACATATACAGATTTACATTTTTTAATAATGAAATAGTAGGAATGTGGATGCTTAGAGGGTGGGAAGAAGGATACAAAATACCTTCATTCGGAATGATAGTTCACCCAGATTTCAGAAGTAGAGGAGTCGGTTCTAATATGCTGAAAATGGCAATTAAAGCATGCGAAAAGTTAAAATGCAAAAAGATACGTCTAACAGTAGACAAAGGCAACCCAGCAAAAAGACTTTACCTAAGAGAGGGTTTCAAATTTAAAGGCAACGTAGGAATAAAAACACTATGAAAATCGCATTTATTACACATGAAAACGACTGGTCTATAAATTTGGTTCCAGAGTTAATGAAATTTCGCCACGAGGTAGTAGTGAACAACTGCACAGAAGATTGCGATGTAATGTTTGCCATAGAACGAACTATGTCAGAATACACAATGGCACTTCACCAAAGGTATCCCAATGTTCCATTAGTGGTAAACAACTGGGACTGGTATGACTATGTCCCAAAAGATAGGGGTACATACCCATTATTCATAGAACTCTTAAAAGAAGCAAAGGAAGTATGGTCTGGGGATATGGATACAGCCAAGACCACAGAAAAAGACATAGGTGTTAAAAGTGAATTTTCACATTATATATTTATACTCCCTTGGGAGTGGGAAGAACCATTCAAAGATTACGGATATGTTATGTATGGCGGAAGAAGGGACCCCAATAAGAGGTTCGACTGGTTTATAAGGGCTTGCGAGGAACTAGACATACCTTATAAGGCTTACCACCCAGAAGACAACGAAAGACAAGATTATGTAAACACATTGAAGAATTGTTCTTTCTATGTAACAGCTGCAAAAGAAACAGGAGTATCTATACCAGACGCAGAGGCATATTACTGCCACAAACCAGTGTTATCACCAGACAACCCAGGGTGTAGAGAAATGTGGGGAGATGATACTAATTATTTTAAAACCAACGATTATGAGGACTTTAAAAGTAAAATCAAATGGCTCTGGGGAAATTACAAAACCAAAGAAGTTGAGGATAAGACGCAGAAATGTTATCAGAGAGTTTTGGATAATTTTATTCCTGAGAAGTTTGCTAAAAAAGTAAATGATAGATTAGAGAAAATATTATGAGTTTTTCAAGCCAAGAACAAAAAGAAGATTATACCAAAGAGGCAGAAAATTGGATAAATAATCTTTGTCCAAGAGATTATAAAGATAACAAAAAAGGCTTAGACTGTTGTGTAAAATTTTGGAAGATGGTTCTGAAAAAGCATAAAGAAGAAGACGTAGAAAATGACATTATCAAATAGACTTAAATTTTTACTAGAGGTAAAAGAAGTATTAGATAAAGCAGAAATACCCTTCTGGATAGATTTCGGAACTTTACTAGGTTTTTATAGGCAAGGAGATTTTATGGAAACAGACCCTGACATAGACATAGGTGTCAAAAGAGAGAACCAAGAAAAAGTAATTGCAGTAGTACAAGAATTAGCGAAAATAGGAAAAGTGGTAAGTAGAGTAGACATTGGCAACGGACACTATCTAGCTGGATACAAGATTTACAAAGAAGATTTGTGGATAGACATAGCTTTCTTTTTTAAACACGAAGATAAATATATTCTACCAATTTCAGAGTGGGACAAGGTGATGGTTTTTGAAGAAGAGTTTTATGACAATTTAGTAGATATAGAGATTAAGGGAGTCAAATTCAAAATGCCAGAAAGAATTGAAGAATATATGGTACTTCATTACGGAGAGGACTGGAGAAGACCATTTAAGCCAGGAGAAGAATATGATTTACATGCTTGTCCTAACATTAAGAGCAATATTAATTATATAAGTTGTTTAAAATAATACTATTAAAAAATATATACCAAAATGCGAATTTATTTCCCAGTATCTTGTAGAATATTAACAGTAGGACATATAAAGTGTTTAGCGTGGCTGTACAGTAAGTCTACTGACATAGTAATAGGTGTCATCACTGACGAGGGAATGAAAGGATATAAAGACCCCATAGTTCCATTCAAAGACAGATTTGAAATAGTAGAGACTATCGCTACAGGGATGAGAGTGGTTACACAGAGTAGTTTAGACCCAACAGAAAATGTTAAAAACTATAGATGTGATGCCATAGCAAGCGGAGACGGGTGGGAGAAGTGTGAATTAGAAGCAATCAAAAAATTCAAACTAAAGAAGATAAACATACCACTTCCCAAAAAATATAGTTCATCAAAAATTATTCAAGATATAAAAATACACGTCTAAATGCCAAGGTGGAACAATAAAAATTGCGGATTCCAATTTATAAATTTAAGATAAAAATACACGTATGATAAAACCATTATTAGATAACATATTAGCAGAAGCAATAGAAGAAAATGTCTCAGCAGCTGGCATAGCACTTCCTGACGAAGGTCAGAAAAGAGAAAGTGGTAAAGCAAAGGTTATTGAAGCAGGAGAAGGAATTAGAACAACAAATGGTAAATTCCTTCCGTTGCTTGTAAAAAAAGAAGATATAATACTTTTTAGCAGATGTGCTCCAATAACAATAGACGGAAAGAATCTATTAATTATTAAAGAGGAGTGGGTATTAGCTATCATAAATGGAAAATAATATAGACATTTCTATAGGGTATTGCCCGAAGTGTAACCCCACAGCAGAGAAAGGGTTATGGGACTGGGCGTTAGAAGAAGGTGTATGCCCTGAATGTGGTGGTAAAATGGAACATCCTAAAAAAAGGCAGATAACTATGAATAAAAAAACTTTACGTTGCGGAATAGTAGCCAGAGTTGATAACGGGGGACTTGCCAATCTTGCATTTGATTATTGGAAGAATATCCCAGAGATTACAAAATCCTTGACTATTGTATCTGGTTCGCAAAACCAAAGAGTAGATAGATACCCAGAACAAGTTTTATGTCAGAACTATCCTACCCTTGAGCAGATAGACGAGTTCTTAAGGGACATAGATGTAGTGGTAGCGTTTGAAACTCCATATAACTGGAATGTATTTTCCAAAGCCAAAGAAAAAGGAATAAAGACAGTATTGATACCAATGTATGAGTGGACAGAAGAAAAACCACCTATTGAACCAGACCTTTATCTTTGTCCGTCTTTAATGGAAAGAGACATTTATAAGTTCTATCCGACTAAATCAGAATACATCCAAAATCCAGTAGATAGAAAGGTATTCAAATTTAAACAAAGAACGAAAGCAAACACATTTGTATTCAACAATGGACACGGAGGAGTGTTTGGAAGAAACGGATTAGCAATACTTCTAGAAGCAATACCACTCGTAAAGGCTAAAGTCAAGTTTATTATAAACTCCCAAATTTCAGTACCACCGATTGAAGACCTAAGAGTAGACGTAAGAGTAGGGAATACTGAAACCAGAACAGAGCTATTCCAAGAAGGAGATGTACTCCTTTTCCCAAGAATGTTCGGAGCACTTTCACTACCAACGTGGGAAGCACTAAGTTGTGGAATGCCAGTACTTTCAACAGATATTTATCCTTTTAGCGAGACACTTCCAAAGGATTGGTTATTTAAACCGAGTGAAACCAAAAAAACTAGAACATCATCTCTCAACAGGGAAATTGACGTGTCTCTAACAGCTCCACAGGTGCTAGCAGATAAAATAGATGAGTGGGCTGGGGAAGACATCACCAAAGAAAGTAAAGAGGCAAACGAGATTGCCGAAAAGATAAGCTGGGAAAACTCAAAGGAGAAAATATTAAAGGTACTGCAATGTACGTAGACAATATTGAAGGGTGGATGTCTATAGAACAACTGAAATGGTTGTTTAATACAGCCAAGGAAATGGAAACAATAGTAGAAGTTGGCTCTTATAAAGGACGGAGTACCTACGCTTTGTTAACAGGAACAGATGGGACAGTCTGGGCAGTAGACCCATTTACAGGTATGAAAATAGGAGACTTCTATGATGACTTCGTAAAGAATGTAGGACACTTTGAGAACTTGAAAATTTTAAGAATGAAAAGCGAAGAAGCTGTAAAACAGTTTAAAGACAAATCTATTGATATGGTGTTTATAGACGGAGACCACACTTATGAAGAAGTAAAAAAAGACATAGAAATGTGGCTACCAAAGGTTAAAAAACTTATCTGCGGGCATGACTATCAGGGAGCTGATGTTAGAAAAGCCGTAGATGAGAAACTAAAAGTAGAAGTATCAAATTTAATTTGGATATATAAAATATGAAAACAGCATTTATTAGTGGATGTACTGGTCAAGACGGCTCATTCTTAGCAGAACAACTTATTAAAAAAGGATACGATGTACACGGAATGGTACAACGTTCAGCAGTGTTTGACCGACAGAATATAGACCACATTGGAGAACTAACACTCCATTACGGAGACCTGACTGATTATGCCAGTTTGGTGAGAATTTTAGAAGAAGTAAAACCAGACGAGATTTATAATTTAGGAGCAATGTCCCACGTAGGAATATCTTGGGAAATACCTTGCTATACAGCACAAGCCACAGGAGTAGGAGTACTTAACCTTCTAGAAGCAGTAAGAATGACCTGCCCTAAGGCGAAGATTTACCAAGCCTCAACTTCAGAGATGTTTTCAGGCGAAGAAAAAGAAGCTCAAAATGAAAACACAAAATTAGACCCACGAAGTCCATATTCAGTATCAAAGTTATTCGCACATTTAATGTGCCAAGTATATCGTAGGGCTTATGGAATGTATATATCATGTGGGATATTGTTTAACCACGAAAGCGAAAGAAGAGGAAAGAACTTTGTCACTCGTAAAATAACAATAGGAATAAGCGATATTTTAAAAGGCAAACAAGACAAAATACACTTAGGAAATTTAGATGCAAAAAGAGACATTGGCTACGCACCAGATTATACCGAGGCGATGTGGTTAATGTTGCAACAACCAACTCCAGACGACTATGTGATAGCAACTGGTGAAACA
>Ga0075125_10000523_pt1 | contig 17160 bp, 18 predicted proteins | sample AntAceMetag02UKN_FD_69810 | JGI IMG/M metagenome (GOLD analysis project Ga0075125, IMG submission 69810) | Saline lake microbial communities from Ace Lake, Antarctica - Antarctic Ace Lake Metagenome 02UKN | ecosystem: Environmental > Aquatic > Non-marine Saline and Alkaline > Saline | place... | reverse complement strand
CAATGCGGTTCCTGCCCTTGGCTGAAATGGACTGCCGAACCCCGATGCGGAAACCCCGCCACACTTGACAAACACATAGACGACACCACGGAAATACCCGAATGGTGCGCTCTAGATGAGTTGATGGACATAGGAGAAGACGATGATTGACCTAGACAAGGACACAAGATTAGCCCTCATAACGAAGGCTGACAGATTCAAGCGGGACTATTCCTCAGCATACTGGGGATCGCGCAAGCCCACCGAGAAGCAACGCTTTATAAACGCCTGTATCATCATCGAGGAGCTAGCTGGACTCGTAGTGAATATGCTTGAGCTGGAGGATTTGGAATGCGTGTAGCCGCGATAATCCAAGTTAGCAGGTTCCCGTATTGGCGGCATACGTTCGCCAAGATAGCGGAAATAGCGGATGACATCTACCTGAATTACGACAAAAATGAAGGAGATCCTGAGATATTGCGGTTTGCACACGAGGTCTGTGGCGACAAACTGACAGGCGTTCGCATAACTGAGAGTCGCTGGTGTTGCCCACAGTGGCGCGAGGAGTGTTTACAGATGCTAGGTGAGGTTCCACAGGCGGAACGCCCTGATATCGTGCTGACCCCCGACCAAGACGAGGTGTACGGCGATGGCATCCTAGACGACTTGCAGAGGCTCTGGTACAGTGACAAGGACGCGCTAGAGTTCGATTACGCGCCACTCCCGTCAAGCGATGGGCGTGAAGTAAACGGAGGCATCCCGTACCCGCCCGACCCACACGTCAAGGCGTTCAAGTACCGTGACGGACTGAGTTACCTGCCCTACCACGGTGACGGCAAGATAGCGCAGTACCATAAGAGCATCCTCAAGGCTAACAGCAAAATTCTGCACTACGTAGCCTACACGCCTGAGATGGAGGAGGCAAAGCACTGGCGATCCGACAACGCTAAGGGACGCGCTACAAAGGCTTTGACGCTGATAGGGTTCGGGCCAAGCTCGCTTACGCCAAATCTAACGGCTATTGGTGAGGTCTGGACGCTCAACAACGGGTACGACGTAATCCACGGCAAGCTGTACGAGCGATGCACACGGATATTTGAGATGCACAACAGGGACAAGCTGATAGCACGTGACAAGCGCGACAACACCCATCATTGGCGGAACCTTGGCAAGCAGGGCAAACTGCGGAGGATCATCATGCAGGAGCCACACGACGACATGCAGGGGAGTGAGCGATTACCCATAGACGAGATCGTTGAGAGCAACCCGTCACAGATGGATTGGTTCGCGGGTAGCCCGATCTATATGCTGGCGATGGCAATTTATGAGGGGTTCAATCATATTTGTATTTACGGGCTAGATCAAAGGGATTTCGAGCACATCCCACAGCGTGAGTGCTTTGGCGCATGGGTCAGTTACGCTGTAGGGCTTGGCATAAAGGTGGACGGCGCTCTGAGCTACTTGGAAGATTACACCAAGCGCTACGGCTACGAGTACGGCCCAGATTTCTGTGAATACCAAGAAGGGTTATTGTGGCGTGGGCATCCTCAAGACCAAGTCCAGATAAGGTACAAGATGCCAAGTAGAGCTAGGCTAGGTAAGGCGTTTGAGAAGGGTGGCAAGTAATGAAGATTGAGCCATTTGCTGATCACCATCACCAGAGATCGCATCTAGGGAGGCATCGTTGGAGTGTCGCTAGGCTGATAGAGTTAAGCCGTGATTTCCCCGTCATGGAAATACCCATAGATCACCTTAATATCTATACCATATATGACAAACTGACTATGCGCGAGATGGTGGGTCACTTTCTGTCAGTACAGAGGGCAGACCTATCCTGCCCTATAATACTTGATGAGGATGGCGAGCTTATGGACGGTAGACACAGGATAATGCGTGCGCTTATAGAGGGCAAGAAGTCGATACGGGCGGTCAGATTCGACGAAAACCCAGAGCCGTGCGAGAGGGTAGACTAATGCTACGCTACGAAACACCCATGTACATGGTGCCCATCGACGGCAAGTGGGCCAAGTTCAGCAATAAGTGGCTCAAGGAGATGGAGGTCAAGGACAAGGTTACGTACGCTTGGTTCGATTTCTACATCTCTGAATACCAGAAGAATCCGATCTCGTTCTTTCTCGCGCACGGTCCAGACCACCCTGTCCACGGCAACCACGGCAGGGCGTTCCTTAACGATTACGAGCATGATCTAGTGCTGGTTATAGCGCCAAATCAATCTGGAAAATCTTTTTTGGGAGCTGGCTACACCATTCTGCGCTCCATTCCCTGCGACCCTAACTGGGTGGTATTCAAGGATCACGGAGTCATCTGCCCCGAATGGACAGGGCCAAAGGTCGTAGTGGTCGGCACGTACTCGTGGGACTTGATGAACGGTATCTGGAACACCTACCGCGAACTGCTACCCCGCCACGAGCTAGGCGAATACTCACCGAACTGGGGACGCTTTGAGGGCGAGGCAGGACGCGCTAGGAATATACGCTTCCACAATATCGGCAAGGAAGTTGTGCTCAACTGCGGGACGAAGATCATCTTTAAGTGCTATAGGCAATCGCTGTCTCAGTGGGAGTCCATTCAGTGTGACATAGCCCACCTAGACGAGCAGTGCGATGAAGACCGCTACGATGCCCTCTCACAGCGTCAGATCACTCGTGGAAAGTTCACCCCTATCATCACCACCTTCACGGGACACGTAATCCCTGACAGACCCGATACGGGCGCGTCGGGCTGGGTCAAGCAGAAGGTTATCGACCAAGGCGTTACCAAGGGGCGCAAGGTCGGGCAGTACCATCTAGACATCGAGAGCACCCCTACAGCGATTATGACGAAGAAGCAGAAGGCGAAACTATACATCCAGTGGGTCAAGGAGCCAGAGGAGAACAGGGACTACGCCAAGATCGAGGAAGGCAAGGCGCGTTATTGGGGCGAGTTCCAGCACGGAGCAGGTTTGACCTTTAGCGCGTTCTCTGACGAGATACACGTCATCGAGCCGTTCGATATGAAGAAGTACAAGCCCACCTACTACCGCATGATCGACCACGGCACGAAGCCATGTCCGGCATCGCTCTTTGCGGTGTTCCCTTGGGGTGATATTGTCATGTTCAAGGAGGTTTACCAAGACGTATCCAGCATCAAACAAGGGTGCGAGCTGATCCGATCTATGAGCAATTCCACCACGAGGCAGGTGTCTGAGGACTACTGGGAGGAAATCCCTGGCGACTACGAGTTCGCTGCAAGTGAGAATGATTGCCGTTCATTCGGTGCTAAATCACCAGAGAGTGGCAAGAGCCTTGGGCAGATTTATAACGAGAATGGTGTGTCGTGCTTCCCTACCACAGGCGCACACGATGACATTCTTATTCCGCTGGCACAGGAATTATTTGCACTAAACAAGGGCAGACAGCATATTGACGTTGCCATTCGGCGCAGAAGCGAGAATGAGCTTGACAAAATGGGTGTACCTATGCTATACATATTCAATACTTGCTATAATGCAATCGCTGAAATAAGGAAATATGCAGGTCAAGACAAGGATGATCATTTAATTTCAAATATTAAGCACCTAGCAGGTCGCGACAGACCATACCAAGGGGACGGTTATTTAGACTACAGGACACACAACTTTGATATTGGCGAGAGAGGTGCAACGGAGAAAAGCTCGGAGATAACGGGCTATTAAGGAGCAGGATGAGGACATTGGCGGGTTCACTTATAGGTTTACCTGAGAATACGGTGGCGGTTGTTGACGATGAGGGCAAGTTGAGCAATTCCTTCAAGGTCACTGGACGCTACTACTACACTAAGAAGTGCATTAAAGAGGAGCAAGCGAACGGCATAACGCTGTCACACAAGAGCAGGATGTTCCACCCGTGCGTGCTGATACTGGCGCGTGGCGATGAGTGTGGGATGCCTGCGAATCCGACTGGAATTGAAAAGGAAATGGGTATGACCAAGGGAGTCGCGCACAAACTGAAGCCGATGACTGTGGTGGTCACGCCCGATGACCATATGTTAATCAAGCCGTCCCCGTACAGTAGCGGTGAGGTGGTTGAGCGATTTGTCCACGAGGACATAATCAAGGGAGCAATCGAAGATGGAAGCAACTAACGACGTAGCAGAAAGCATTGGTGGCGAGCCGTACACAATTCCGATAGCCAAAGCCGTTCCGAAGCCTAACCCGCCAGCCCACCGTCCCGAAGAGATCAACTATGCAGACAAGGAAGATGTAGCTGAGAAGGCTGTATCGTGGCTGAAACGCTACTACGACAAGTTTACGTCACAGGGCGCACGCTCTGAGTTCCTTGCCAACATGGACACCGCTGACCAGCTGTTCCGCGCATCCGCTACCCGCACATCCCTCAACGCTACAGAGAGCGATAACCTCAAGGTTACAGGCTCCCACGTCAAATCAGCTAGCTACTACGTCGATCTCCGCACGATAAGCGCATACGAGCAGAGCGTTATCCTTGGCGACAGGAACGAACTACCGATAGTATACGACCCGATTCCCCGTTCAGACGAGTACGAGGAAGACGAGGGGCAGCGCATAGCAAAGGCGCAGAACGCCACGCTTTATTGGGCATTCACAGAAGACGATATGTGGGGCAAGATAGCCGATCTCGACTTCTTCACGAACAAGAACGCCAACCAGTTCATCGAAATGTGCTGGGACTACAAGACCGAAGAGAAGCTATGTCGCGTACCAGCTGAGAAGTACTCTCCTGAAAGCACCGCATGGGAGACTCGCGGTGAGGGCGATGAAGCCGTACCTATTCCTATACGCTTCAAGGAAGTGCTCAAGAAGAACGTAGTGGTGAAAGACGCGCCTACGATGGTGATGCACGACAACAAGGACGCATGGGCAGATGCCATGATTTCAGACGTACAGAATCAGTCCTGTATAATCTTCCGTACCCAGAAGCAGTTGGGCGATCTCTACAATATGCAGGCTAACGGCATCATAGCTAATGTGGACAAGATCAAGTCACCACAGGCATACGATGGCGAGAACACACAGGACATTGAGGATTTGAAGGCGAACCGCCAGACGAACGCCAACGAAGCACCTGACAGCTCTGAGCCGAACACGATGATCGACATCTACCACGGATATATAAGGATTCCAGTAGCAGATGGGAAATGGGACGAACGGCTGAACCTACCTAGATGGCACAAGTTCACGTTTGCAGGCGACATCAACGCACAACCCGTTGCGCTACTTATTCAGCCAAACAGGTGGGGCGAGAGTATTCCCGTAGAATGCGCTCACAGCCACAAGGACGACAAGGGGCTGTACCATAATGGGTACATACAGCGCGTCAAATCGGTACTAGCACAGGAGATGACCACTATCGACCAAGCCACGGATAACTGGACTAAGCGTATCTGTGCCCCACTCCTAGCGCAAGAAGGGTCGCTCCTGACCCGCAAGAAGGAGTTCACAGACGGACGTAACCCGATCTGGTACTATAAGGGCGGAACGAACAAGCCAGAGCCTTTCAGGGTAGAAGACTCCACCCAGTTGGCGATTCCGATGCTCAGAATGCTTGAGAGCAAGCGGTTTGAAGTAATGGGCATCAACAAGACGTTCCGTGGCGAGGAGCTAGGCTCACGCACGTCAGCGGGCGAAGCCCTAACAGTGTTCGATATGGCGAAGAAACCAGCCTATGAGGACGTAATCTACAAGGGCAATCAGTTCCTACCATTCATAGCCACATGGGTAATGCGCTTCACGAGAGCCTATATGAACCCCTCTATGCGCGTACAGATCAGCTATAGTGGCAATATGTACGATGTAGCCCCTGGAGCGCTGTATGGCGAGCTGAAGACGAAGCAGACCTTTGTAGCGCAGTTTGAGAACGGGCTGATGGCTAAGAAGGAAATGAACGACTTCTATACGCAACGCCTGCCGATCTACATCCAAGGCGGGGTAGTGGGCAAGAAGGGGCTGGCAATCCTAGCCAAGCAGGAGATGAAGAATCTCTACATCAAGGACGTTGAGGATATCGTTGAGGAACAGTCCAACCACGACGCAGAGCGTAACGCCCAAATGGAGAACGAGGCAATCGTCTTCCACGGTGTCTATGATATGCCTATCGCTGGTGAGGACGATGAAACCCACCTCAAGGTACACGAGCCATTCTACGTGCAGATGGGGCTACTCCCAGAGGCGGAGCGTCCGTCTAAGGATAACTTGGGCATTATGAAGATGCACATGGAAGTCCACAAACAGCATAAGGAACAGCAGGGCGCACAGATGGGTGCTACAGCAGGGATGCTCCAACAGCAGGGTCAGGAATCTGCACCACGCACAGAAGGCGAGGCTGTAGGCGACGAATTAGCCGCAGATGCGGGCGCACAGGAGAATGCCGTACCAGAGATGAATCTATGAGCGAAGTAGTATTTGACCAAGAGCTAACCAACGATGACGCACAGCTTACCCGTCAGTGGCTTGAGATGCCCGCAGGAAGGCCGTTCTTCGTCTACATCGAGGATGCAATCAGGCGACACCATAACGGTGCCCTGAACGCCCTCACAGACAACCCTATCAAGGACATCTTGGTAGGACAGCGGCAAATAGCAGGTGAGCAGGCTCTAGTCCAGCTCATAGATGCCGTTACAGACGAGTTAAAAGCCAACAAGGATTAGGTGAAATCGGAGGACTTACCCGTAACGCTCCATCTTCTCCTCTGCCTTGGTGTAGTCATCCATCAACTCGGAGTTAACTAGAGCAAATATAGCATCGTAGCTCCACTCACAGTCCCTAAAGACCCTGCCGTCAGGCTCCTCGCAATTTAATGCATAGACTGCCTCTAGGCATTTGACGATTTCCTTGTCCTTTGGGTTCTTCTTGTCTACTGAGAATCCGTCTAGACCATGGCGAGCATAGCTGAATCCATCATTCCAGTCACCGCGATTTAGCCTAAGGAAGTGGGCTAGGCGCAAGTATTTATCTGAGTCTAACAGCTTGTCGAGAACGTCGCCCCACTCAGCATCGTCAGATAGCTTATATTTCACTATCAGTACAGCCATTTCTTTGTCGGCTTTGCGTTTAGCAATCTTTGCGTTCTTTGCTTTTTCCTCTTCCTGCTGAACCTTACGCTCTTTAGCGCCCTCTCCCTTCCGATACGCCTCCACTTTCGACTCAAACTGCGTCAGGGATTCGGCATTGAAGCAGTCGTCAATAGGGATACATCGCCTGATATCCTCATACCAACCCGATATATGCTTGCTTTCTGTCTTGCTACGACTGCTACTACGCTTGTAGTCGTAAGTGCTATATCTAGAGGGGATGCCTATGGCACGCATAGTCTTCTCTATCTGCCCTCTTAGTGCTATGTTATTCGCTATAGCGTCAATATTGCCTATATGGATCGTCTTAGCCTTGTCGAACATCTCTTTACCGTGAGCAAGAGCCTTCTCGCAAATCTTGTCTACAGACGGTTCTGTTTGACCGAAAAATGATCCCCTTTTCAGCTGATCTTTATATGACGATATCGACGCCATAACATTCCCCATGCTACCCGCCACCTCTACTTTCATTATGATGCCGTGCACACCATTAGATAACTCTGTAAGCTCCCTGACTGATGCATCCGCTTTATCTAATGCCTGCCGAGCTATAGCTAGCGCCCGTTGTGCCTCATTCTTGCCCTTATCGTGGTTAGTCTCTATCACCTTTCACCTCCCAGTGTTAGCTACACTTTACATCAATTGCGTGGGATTTGTCCGTTGGAGCATTAACAGTAACCTCTTCCCCCGCCCCCGCCCCCGCCACAATATCCTCTCTGCGCTACCGTTTCGTCCGCGGGATCGCTGTTAATGGGCATAGAGTCCTTGCCTGATTCCCATAAATCCGACACCGTGCCGTCTTGGTGGAAGATTAACTCGTATATGTGCGTTGTAGCCATTCTTGTTTCCTTCGGCCCTGACTTGAACATCACGGCTTGATTAAGACCAACAGCGTACACGTCAGACTTGCATACGGGGCAACTATCCGAGAGCAACGGGAATGCATCCATGAACTCTGAGGGCATCCATTCTTCTGTAGGCTCTAGGTTTGAGTCGCGCCTAAACACCGCCAATCTAGCCCCTATATCGCTAGCGAATTGAGCATAATCTAAGACCTCAGCAAGCGTCACTCTGGCTACGACTCGCTGAACTCGCATGGCCACGCCCATTTCCAAAGCCCTAATGCACACCTCCGTTAGCTCGCGCTTGGGCAGGGATACATCATCGCCAAACACTGCATCTGATTCCGCCTTGTTACATCCGTGATAAGATACGTTGAGGTGGGTGGCGTAGCAGGCAAGTATATCCAGTTGCTCTACAAGATTGATGCCGTTAGTCGTGACCACAATTTTTCCGAAGCGTGTTGCCAGAAGCGCAAGAAGCTTCTTGAGTTGCCGTGGCTTCAGCCTTGTAGGCTCTCCGCCTGATACTGAAACCTGTGTGAACTCCGATCCTAGTTGGCTAATTACGCTCTCAAGCTCGGCAAGCCAGTCATCAAATGTCAGCCTATCGCCACAGTTGACGAAGCAGAAGGAGCACTTTGCCCCGCAGTCATTTGGTACTATCACCGTGAAGTTTGGTCTACCGTTATATGTGTTCATCGCTCACCTCCTTAGTTAATTCCCCCTCACGCTTCAACCACAATACACCACCCAACCACGCAAGTCAACCAACTATTTCACCTAAATACGCCGCCAATCTTTCTTATATTTGCAATATTGAGAATTAAGCTTGACTTTCCTTCTCAGTTTTGATAATGATATTCTTACAAATGCGAATAGATTGCTCTGTTCGTCTTGTACGCTCCAATACGGGGCAGGTCGCATAGCGAAATAGTGGACACTCTGTAACGACCATACAGACCCACAAATGAGGTAAATTAATATGTCGGACGAAATCCGTGAGGACACTCCCGTCGAGACCGCCACTGGCGACACTCCCGATGCGACCCAAGCAGATAACGGTGTGGATGAAAAGCCACAGTTGATCTTTGACAAATACAAAGATATGGATGCAGTTCAGCAAGGACTGAAATCAGGTGAGCAGAAACTTCACGAACAGGCGGCAGTTATAAAGTCGCTTGAGGAGAAAACTAGTCTGAAGGATGCAATCACACAGTTGGCGGAAGCGTCAGCCGTAAAGAATGCACCTCCCGATGACTCAGAAGACAAGTTTCGCGCTAAACTGGCGGAGATCGCAGAAGACTACAGGGAAAGCCCTGATGTAGCGATTGAAAAGCAGATGGCACTCACGAACGCATGGATAGCAGATGAAGGCCGTAAGGTCAAAGAGTCTGTTATGCTAGAAACGTCGGAACTCAAGAAGCAAATGACACAGATGCAGGCACTCATGGGCGACCGTGACCCTGACTATGTGCAGAACAAAGAACTCGTTGACAAGCTGGTGACAAGTGGAATGCCCAAAGAAAACGCTATTGCGTGGGCAAAAACGAATGCGCCAGAAGAAAGCAGGGTAATGCCAAGCAACATGAACGGTACGGGACTACGCGAAGGGGAAAATAAGGGCGCGTATCTCACAAAGGAAGATCGGGTACGGATGAAAGAAGAAGATGATTTGTCCGACGAAGAACTTGATTTCATGGAAGCAGATTACCAAGCACGTAAGAAACGAGGTTTATAATGAGTGAAGATATTAAAATGCCGAAAACTGAGGACAAAACAGCCTGCGAGACTTGTGGCGAAATGGTCACAACGCACAAGGGCGGTAGAGCATCACATATGCGGAAGCACGCCAAGGACACCCTAATTGCTCCAGAAGCACAGAAAGCGGTCGTAAAGACTGGTGAGGTGCAGACGACACAGCAAGCAACCATAGCGAAAGCTCTGGAAGCACAGGAAAGGTTTGCGAAGGCTCCCGAAGTATTCTTGTCAGAAGATACATCTGATGGCAACGCGGCACTCGTAAGAATGTACGCACCTGAATGTATCGACAAATATAACCATATCGGAAAGCTATTGGAGAGAGCCGCAAGAAAGGCATTCTTCTCTAGCGAAAAGAACCTCGATAGATGGGCATCAAGGGGATATATCCCTAAGCTCGGAAGTAATGGAAAGTATGTCACCAATGACGGTGGCGACATTCTCACGACTTGCGACAGGGCTATGTCAGATGCTCGCGAAAAGCGATCACAGATGGAGAGTCGGAATATTGTACGATCTGCTGAGAAAGACCTTAGCACGATGAGTGTGACAGGAGCAGAAGGCTCCACCAATGCCGACTTGAAAGCTACTTCGCTTGAGGTTACTCGTGAAGAAATCGAAGTATAACTAACAATTAGGAGACACAATGTCTGTAAATCCTAGATTCTATAAAGGCTCCGCCCTTCCTGAAAAGGCAAAAGAAGCGGCTGCTGGAAGTTTGACATGGCAGGCTGGTCAGATGGCTCGCCAGACTGATACTGGCTGGGTTCCTGCATCAACAGATGACACACAGTTCAACGGGTTCTTTGCATCGACGCAGAGCGCCTCAACAAACGCTGGCGACAAGGTTTGGGTACATCGCATTACTCAGGCCGACCAGATGTTTATCATGTGCGCTACTAACGCTGGTACGGATACTAAAGCTCCGTCAAACGTTGTTGGAAGCAACTATGGTTACGAACTGAATAGCTGTATCGGTACAGTTAACCTCCAGAATGATACTGGTGGCGAAATTCATGTTTACGCAAGACTAGCTGATGTCGAGCCTTATCGCAGCGACACAAGCGACGTTCCGGGTAAACTCATCTGTGGCTTTACTGCCGCTTCAATGACTGCTGAAGGGAGTGGACTCTAAGTCCTCAAGGAGATAAACAATGGCAGCTATAACACTAAAACAGTCGTACCCAGGTTACATTGATAGAAACGGTGTGGGCGAAGACGCTCTCAACAAGTCTATTGATTCCCTGCGGATTCGTTTCAATAAAACGCCTATGCAGATGGCTGAACTCTTCCGAGTCACCAAAGCACGGGCTAACACGTACTATGAGTCAACCTACGGCGATGAGCTTGATCTGCCTAGAGAGAACTCTGATTCAGACAAGATTCCGTTCCTGACCCCAACTAAGGGCTTCAAGAAAGAATTTACTGTCGTTCAGTATCGCTCTGGTATTCAGATTGAACGCGCAATGCTAGAATCCGAGTTGATTCCTGTTGCACGTCGCATGATGGGTGGTCTGATGAAGTCAATGCGTATTCAGAAAGAATATGCTATGGCTGATATCTGGAACAACCTGACTGCTACTACTGCCGCTTATGTTGGTGCAGATGGAGTCGCTATCACTAGCGCCGGACATCCGTATCCTGATTCGCTTGCTGGCACATGGGATAACCTCGGTTCGGCTAGTGACCTGACGTATACCGCATACAATACTGCTCGCAAGGCACTTCGTAAGCGCAAAAATGCTAAGGGTCAAGTCATGGGCATCAACCCTAAACAGTTGATAACCTGCATTGACAAAGAGCAGGAAGCACGCACAGTCATAGGTACTGAGCTTGTTCCTGGTTCCGCGAACAACGACATGAACGTCTGGCAGAACACTGTTAGTATCAAGGTTGTGGATTACCTGACCTCGACGACTCAGTGGACTCTGAAGGGTGATGTTGGCGCAGAATACTGTGGCTTCCTCTGGATTGAGGATGTTCCTGCTACTATCACTCCGACAACGGGTGCAGATCGCTCAACAGATATCATCTACAGCGAGCGTGGCAGAGCTAGGTTCGCAGTAGGCGCTACAGTTGACAATAACATCGAACATAACACTGGTGCGTAAGTAACCAACAATGAGCGGGGTGGGTAAGTCCCGCCTCGCTCACTATAGGAGAGTGAAATGAATAAGAAACTCGCTATAAGCCTAGTTGGTTCATTGGTCGTTGCTTGTTTTGCTGTATACGCTACTGATGTCAACTGGGCATCTGGAAGTGACACGGCTAAGATAACTGGAACTGGTGCTGGCGATGCTACGCTTGACGTAGACAATATCGCGTCTACAGTAGCTATCCCTAGTGGTGCTATAACCGACAGCGATGAACTGGTAGCACTGGTTACACCAACTGTTGCAAGGAACGCTAACGGCGGAACTAACGTGGTCACGTTTACAATAACCGACCTCGCTGGAGTGGCTATCACATATCCATGTGCTTTCCGCTTCGTTATGAGTGATGACGGTGTTGGGACAGTTGCGGCTGTTGATGGCGATGTGGCTATCAGTGCTGGTGTTGAGCTTCAGCAAGTTGTTGATAAGGGCGATTACTGGTTAATCACCACGACTACTGGAAGCGTTGTGAAAGCTACGATCACTGATACACCTCCAGCTACTAACTATATTCATGCAATATCCCCTTGTGGGCGCGTGACTAAGGTTACACAGCTGTTTGTTGTTACACCATAATTAACTAGAAATATCTCTGTGGGGGCGCGGGTCTGATTCCCGCCCCTCATAGTTTAGGAGCCAGCATGAAGAATTTTATTAGTGCAGTCGCAGTAGTTGCGCTGTTTGCAGGAGTCGCTTTGGCTGATGGGTTTCCAGTTGTAATAGCCAATCAGGTTCTTACGACCAACACGGCAACTTACGGTACGGTGCAGGGCAAGATAAACACGATTGTAATAGATGTGACAGGAACGACCACACAGACTGTTACTATCACAAGCGAACGTACAGGTGAGGCTATCCTGACTGAAACAGTTTCAGTTGATACAGTAAGGCGCGTGAGAATGCCCCTGCATGGCGTAACTGGCGTAGCTATAGCGGGCGTAAGCAATCAGGTTGATAAGTTCTACCTGTCCAACGACACGCTGACCTTCACGGTAGCAGAGACAGCACCCGTCACGAACAGCACGACCATTACCGTCATAATCGAATAGGGGGCGATAATGAGTATTTCGGCACGGCTACTCTACGAGGATTGGGCTGATTCTATCGGCAAGACCTATGGTGACGAGCGGTTGCAGAAGAAGTTTGTCAGAGCCACGAACATGGCTATCGACGATCTGAACTACGACAGCGACCTTGAGACAAACATCACCCATATCACAAGCATCGATGACGATGTAGAGATTGGTAGCACGTTCTCTCACATAGTCTACGCGGGACTATCGTACTTCGGTGCGATTCTTGGCGTTAGACCTGCTGACCCGAAGATAGCTACAGTGGTATTCAATTCCAACGAGCGTATGTGGGAACGGCTGAAAGGGCAGTATGCGCGTAGCATAGACAACGCCTTGGCTCCGACACAGAGCGACACGATGGAAAATCTCGGTTACTTAGACGACTAATAAGGGGGCGATATGCGTGGCGACCTTTACGATGGATGGGCGACGATAGCAGGGGATTTCCCGCCATCTGTCAACACCGATTCCGACCCGACCAAGCTGAAACCATTTGAGAGTCCTAGCTGTTATGGCGTGGACTGTCAGGCTACAGGCTACCTCAAGACGGGTAGCGTCCTCACAGGGACGGCACGTACCGCACCTACGGCAACCGTTGCTACGAACGCTTACAACCTCTACTACGACCGTCTATGGCGTGCTAGTACGACCAGCCTCATCTACGGGGCTAAGTACTATGACGACGTGTACGCGATACAGGGGAAAGGTAGCGTCAAGGCATCGGCAAATATCGTCACATTCATGCCAGCGTTCAGCAACGACTTATGGGTAGTTACGGCTACTGGCTCGCACATTCTCGGTAGCGCAATCAGCGGTGAAGGGCAGTTCAGGCTAGGGCAGTTCTTCCAAGAAGCGTACGTATCTACAGCCAGCCACGCGACCACAGCCAACGGAGTGCCACACTTCGCTAATGTTGATGGTGTATTCTCGTGGAATGGTCAGTCGCTCAAGGAGCTTACCAGACCCGTCAGGACGAGTTTAGGCGTGTTCGTAGGGGCGGCATTAACTCTGGATTATAGTGAACGTTTCCTGATTGGCGGAACCGCGTACGTCATCGACTTGGAAAGCGAGAAGCTGTTCGACTACACAGCTGGCTTCAAGTTCACCACGCGCACCCTCTCATCTAAAGACTACCGCCCGTTCCAGATGGATGGCGTGTCGTTTGATGTCAAGTACACAGGGGCAGGTAACGACCTTATCCAGTGGGAGACTAAGGTGGACGACGGTAATTGGTATCAGGAGGAGCCGATCACTATGCAGGGCGAAGACGGCAAGACGAGTCGCTTTGAAGTGCCAATCAGTAACGGCAGTCGCAACGGGCGGAAGTTCGCTATACGGCTAACCGCGCTCCCCAGCTTTGTAAGCATCCGCGATATAAGCGTGATGGTACGTGAATTTGCACAGGAAACCCCATCGGAGTAGGCTATGACGATTCTAGGAACAACAGTTGCAAATGCAGACGCACGATTCGTCAGGTCAGTTGGACAACCTGAAGATGCTGGATTTAAGCTCGTGCGCGGGTGGCCTTGGCTCGCAGGGTATTCCGATACGGGCACAGATAATATCCAAGACCTGCTGGAAGGCCTGACAGCCACTAGTGTCACGACTCCTCAAGCTAACGGTAACCCCTATGCGGGTAAGTTCGTTATAAGCGAGAACAGGGGCTTTGACGAGAACGAGGACGGCACGGCGGCTAGGGACTGCAAGATCATACAGGAGCTTACCCGCGTCAAGACTACCGCTACGCTCGTAGGGCTAGGCACACCATCCAAGGACGCTGACAGGGCTACAATGAACTTCCTCGGCTACCAAGAGGGCGAGAAGTGGCGGATTTACTACACTTACAGGAACCTTGACCCAGCGAACAGAGCCACGATAATGAGCCTGACGCTCGCAGTAGAGACGGGCTACACCATTACTAAGCGGGAGTTCCTGACAGAGAAGGACAAGACAGGGACGCTCCGAGTCACGTACGAGAAGGATTACTGGCCCACCACCAACGATGCACGTGGCTGGGTAGACGACAGGGTACGGAAGGGATACACGAATTACTCCAGCGATACGCAACATGGTTTCGCTGAGAACAAAGAGCTGACAGGGCTGGACAAGCAGGAGGTCGCCCCTGTATTTCTATCGGCACAGACGGCAGACACCAACCGCGTAGTCAGTAGCTTACGGCAGGCTGAACGGGCTGATGGCGAGTACGTGGTACAGCAGAATCAGCGTGTATCATTTGCTGGCACAGCCGCAGGTGACGCACTCATAGCGCGGATACGGAGCAGTTTCGGCTCACAGACCCCTGCCATGACGCGTATATGGTGGAGACGCAACGATACAGCCAGAACAGCCCTCATAGATACCAACGGCACGGCACGTAGTAGCTTCGTATTTGAGAGCGACACCTATTTCCATAATGAGGTTAGCGTACAGGATAATGGCGATAACACGTTCACGGTGACGCAGGACTTGCTGAATATTCTGCCTAGCATTTCTACTGGGGCAACGTATTACACGGACAGCTATCTTATAGACAAAGTGTTTACGCGTAGCAAGGACAACAAGACCAAGACGATTTACTATTGGAAGTTCGTTAGCGCAAAGGGGAGCGAGGCTTCTGCCGTCAGCTATATCAAGAACAAGGTCACGACAACTAGGGGCATCGTTCCCGGCTCAGACCATGTAGTAAAGAAAGGCGTATTCTTCTACGTTGCAACGTGCCTTCGCATCTCTGCGGATGGAGATTATCTTCCGGGAGACGCACCTAAAGTGGCGATAAGGGACTGGGAATAATGGCTGAAGGCATAGACATCCTGCAAATCCCGTCAGACATCAAGGAGACTGTAGAGCGGTCTGGCATGATGATAGACGAGAACAGCGACCGTCTAGCCCAACTAGAGGGTATTGAGCAGTGGCAGGGGCCGTTTGTCAACCAGATATGGGCTGAACTGAAGAAGCTCCGCGACAAGCAGGACAAGGAAGTTCCTGTAGTAGGCGATAACGCTGTAGCCGCCGTAGACGATCAGCTAGGCACAGAGAACCTTGACGGTGGCGGTAGTAGCCTCACGCGGTTTGAGCTAGAGTACACCGACACGCTGACAGTCACGGTTAAGGCTGGCGATTTCACGGTTAACGGCACATCCAATTTCCCTAAGAGCGACACCGCTATAGCAGGCGAAGGCACTGACGATGCTGGCGACCCATACTCTGCGACATTCACCGAAGATGGCACACACTACGTTTACTTTAAGCTAGACGGTGCTACAGTTGACCCAACTATAGCCCCTAATAAGCTATTAATCGCGTGCGAAACAGCCCGGCCGACAGACACTATCATGCGCCAGCAGTACATCCTTATAGGCGAGTTCTCTGTTAGCAGTGGCGTTGTAGATGAGGCTTCAGTCATCCGCTACCGCATCAAGGATCACGACTATATCAATATCGTTCCTGACGGCAAATTGTCACCAGCGCTCTCACCTTCCATCAAGACGACTGATTTCCGCGAGGATTCGCTGGGCGAGCTGATGATGTTTGATGCCGACAACGCCAATCTTGCAGGCGCTCAGACATGGGCGGGGCATCACGGTATTCCTCGACTCACGAAGAGTGGGGCAGGCGCAGGTGAACTCGATTGGTTCGGATGGGATGTTGACCACTACGGGGCTGGCAAGGGGAGCTTGGGTTTATCTGCCGCAGGCTTGTTTGAGATAGCAGGTTTCTACGTTGGAACTGTTGTTAATGGTCTGGATTACAATGATTTTACTGGCGGAACAGACGACAACTATACTCTGGTTGCTAGACATGGTGCGGCTGGTGGAGAAGCTAGTACTGAATATATCACCCTGTTTGACTTTACGGCAAGGTACGCAGAGGACGTGCTGAATCTTAAAGACCATGTGCTAGAACAGCATACAGATTTTAAAATCGCGGGTGCAGGTAAAGCCCTTGGTTATGTTTCCACTGCTGTCTCTGATGGTGTTGGTGGATATGTTTGGGAATGGGTAGATCCTGCAAGTTTTGATCTTAGTGACAACTACTGGCCCAACACCACAGTCACAGGGCAAGGTGATCCAGATGATCACGACTACGAAACCACAGGCTACTGCTTCTCTACACAATTCAGGATACAGGATCGCACAGCAAATGGATGGACAAAGAACAACTTGTCGGCAGACGTACTTGCGGCTATTAGTTTAGTGGCGGCAACCACAGCTAAACTTCAAGCAACGGCTGGCGATCTGACGCTTAATTTTGCTGGCGATCTCGTCTTGG
>Ga0075125_10000522_pt1 | contig 17163 bp, 16 predicted proteins | sample AntAceMetag02UKN_FD_69810 | JGI IMG/M metagenome (GOLD analysis project Ga0075125, IMG submission 69810) | Saline lake microbial communities from Ace Lake, Antarctica - Antarctic Ace Lake Metagenome 02UKN | ecosystem: Environmental > Aquatic > Non-marine Saline and Alkaline > Saline | place... | reverse complement strand
AACGCGAGAAGCAGGAGTAGCATTCTAAATGTCACCATGTTGCACCGCCTCCCCAAACCAATTGTTGTGCAGGTATTTGTAAATGGACCACATGAGATTGACCAGCGGATACCTCTCAGTTGCAATCAATTGCCTCTTTTGCTGGTAGCTCAAGGCGGTCCACTCGTCAAGGTGCCCATCCGCAATCTGCTTCATCCGTTGAATCTTCGGCGCAATCTGCGTGTTCAGTTCCGTTTTGTCGTGCGACACATCAACAACCCTCACGACAGGGACGGCATAGAGTGCTGCGGCAACCAAGAGTATGAGTACGATTTGCTTCTTCATTTCTTCTGTGCTCCCTTCACAGCCTTGTGGCCGAGGCCAATAAAGGTCAACGCTGCACCGACACTGTAAATGATCTTGTCCCACGGGTCCGGTATGCCAGCCGCGAACCAAACTGGGATCATCGTCTGAACGCCAAACCAGTACAGTGAGGACAGAGTTGTTTTCTTGCCATCGACCCACGCCCACATCCTTGCGGGGATACTAAGCACTGCGGCAATCTTCGCGTCGATCCATTTGAGAAAGTATTCCATTTTCCGCTCCTATGATACCGTATTGGGCAAAGTGAAGACCTTGCCTGCGTTGGTTGATATGATAAATTCCATTACTGTGCGTCCCAAAATCCGTTAGACGTGATTCCTGCTGCGTACGTTACTGCATCCGGGTTCGCTAGGCCCAGCGTGACAAATGACCTAGCATCGTTGAGCACCCAAGTCTTCAGTGACTTGCTCTTTTCCTCGTAGCTGCCAACAGAATCCTGTCGTACGTGCATCCCGAACTGTGAAATGAACGGGTCATCCGACGGGTCGGTACCGCTTGCCGCAATGCGCTTGAACCTTGCCGTGATATCGGCGCCGAATAAAATGGAGGTGCCGGTGATTTCAGCAAGGTCCAGATACAGGTGAGTCCGATCTGCGGTGTTGGCAGGAATTATGAACTCTTTGCTCACTACAGTCTCGCTGGCGACACCATTGAAATTTGTGATCGCAAAGGCGATTTCGTACTTGACCGTCCTGTCGGTAACATCCACACCATTTGTAAAAAGATGGATGTGGGTATCAACGTCTGTCCCCTCTTCGTACCCGTGAATTATCTCCTGGCTCTCAAGGTCAACATAGTCGTTGATGTCAAACTTGTACTTCTTGGTGTTGGCTGTGAACACCGCCCACGTCGGAGCGTTTGAAGCAGGGACCTTAGCAGTAGAGATCGAGAACTGAATGTCATTCCAGACTGTCGCGTTACCCTCAAACTTCATGTTGCCGAGTTCGTCTATAAAAACCTGATTAGTTCCGTCGCCAGCGCAAAACTCAGCGTCTCTTACCGAAACCTTATCATGAACACCACTCGTAAAGAGAATGCGCCCGAGGGCAGCGCCAAGCCCGATCGACTTGAGGGTGTCCATCAGGATGTCGCCAGTGATATCTAGGTCACCATCGAGCTGTCTGGTGCCATCTGCGAGGAAGTACTGTACGTGGTCGTCATGGTCAAGGCCGGTGAGTGCGCTATGTGCTGTCACACCGATAACAATGCTCGATCCACCCCCGCCTCCGCCTGACCCCGAAGTGTAACCACCATCTATTGCGTCAAGTCTCGCCAACAGTTCTTTTACATTCAAATGCTCGTTTAGGTCAAGACGTTTCCCTGCGAATCCCTGTATAACCGGGGAGCCCTTCATATTCATAAGGGTTCGTTTTATTGCCGCAAATTGCGACTGTAACTGGGTATACATGGCGTGCATATTCATTTTACGAAATACTGTCCTATCACTCCGCCAAGAGTGAGAATCGTGATGACGTAGAACCAATTGAGTCGAGTGAAAAGTGTCTGCATATCCCTGTCAACGTCCTCATGTCTTTTCTCGCAAAGTGCGTAATTGAAATCTCGATCTGCCACTAGGTCCACCCGTTGTTAATAGTTCCGCCGCCGTGTATAAATTCAGGCCCAAGTTGTGGGCGTGGGACTACATGGAAATCAACGCCGTCGTAGCTGAAAGATCCACCCGTCGGAATCAGCTTAACAGTTTTGCAGGAAAAGTATGTGCCGAAGAAACCTTCCTCCGGTACTATCTGAATCCCGTGTCGAAATTGGATCTGGCCGGCTTCTGCCTGCTGGTTCATCACAGTTTCTTTCGTCGCGTCTGTAACGTCTGCTGTCGTGTTGAACCTGTACGTGTCGCTGTAGAGCGTGACATCGTAGTCGTTCGGGTCGGAACTGTCGTCCTCGTAGTGGCAAGCGATGAAGACGTCCCAAAGCTCGCCAAATTTTTCGCGCAACGGATCAATGAAGACGTCCGGAGTCCATGCTGAGAGGCTGTATTGTCCTGACAGTGCGCCCATTATTCCCACCCGTTGTTGATTGCGCCGGCACCGTGTATGAACTCTGCGCCAAGCTGTCTGCGAGATGTGATCTCAAGGTTGACACCGTTGTATTTGAACGCCCCATTTGTCGGCAACTTCTTGACAATCTTTGAAGAGAAATGCGTGCCGTACATCCCGGCGTCGACAACAGCCTGTATACTGTTGCGAAACTTCGGCTGTCCTGCTTCGGGCTGGTTGTTTACCACAATCGTATCGGCAATGCTGGCAACGTCGATCGCTGTATTTGATCTCAAGGTGTCGGCAAAGAGCGTTACATCGAAAGCGCCGGTGTCCTCGTAGTGGCATTTGAGCTGTGCTGACCGAAGTTCTCCGAAGCTGTTCTGTGTTGGTCCAACCCGCATGTTTTTTGTGTGAATCGTGAAGTCGTATTGTGCTGTCGGTGTGAATGGCTCCGGCAGGTTTACATCGCCAAAGACGATCTCCACGGCGTCATCGTTTTTGTAGATCGGTAGTGAGTGGATCGTGACAAGTGCCGACCCCGAGAATGTTTTTGTCGATTCCGCAACGTATGCGACACCGAAGTCTAATGTAAAGGGCAGAGGGCAATCGCCAAGGTCAATCGACGAAGTGAAGACTCCGGTCGGGATGTTCGCGTAGTTCCCAGAGCTGAACTCGTATTGCAGTGCGCCTAAATCAAGGCTATTGGCAAACGTCTTTGGCAACGAGTTTTGGTAATCAACCGTTGAAAGATCAACGGTCACATCACCGATATCTAGTCCGGGTTCAAATGCCATTATGCCAATGACTCCGTATCGAGAATCATCAGTGCTACAGCGGAACTTGCATCAAACGACATTACATTGAGGGGCTGAAAGTAAAGGTAATTGTTGGCGCTAACGGTCCTTCCATCTTGGCCTTGAGCCATTGTGCCCTTGTCCGTGACGTAGATGTTTTTTGCAACACCATACGCCCTATTCATGCTGTTGGAATATGTGCCGGAGTTGGTGTCATTTTCTCTGCAATATTCAACTATTCCGGGTCGCTGAACAGCATATACGCCGGTGTCGTTTGGATTCATTACAGACAAATAATTGAACGCCGCATCAAACTTACACCCACCATAAATATAGCCAACCTGATCGTGAATTTCATACCCTGCAGCGGCAGAGCAGTATGGAATCTTCATGTATTGACGAGCAGAAGTTGTTATACCATTACTGCTAGTATAATACCGGTGCAGATAAGCACCAATCACTGCCCCTGCGGGAAAATCATAATTAAGACTACTGCAAGTGATTTGGTCTGTTCCGAGGTCACGTGCGGTCACGGTTAGATAGTCAAGCCAAGTGTGACCATCAAAATCCATCACGTAGTAGTCGTTGTCGATTGTGAAGTTTGCCGCTTCTCCAGTGTCGAGCTGGACAACAACAGGAGAACCGGATGCAGTAATTCCAGACTGAAACGTGCCTACAATCGTGTCTGCCTCAAGAAGATTTGCGTCTGTAACGAAGTCGTCGAGAATGAAGGTGTCCCACGCGGTCCCGAGCCTCGCTTGGAGAATCATCGCTTCATCACCACCGCGAAAATCATACACAAAATCGGCATCATCGTAGGTTTCAATACGGTATCCAGCCCAAAGACCGTACCCAGTTTGTGTCGAATTGTTCCACCACAAATACGGTTGAACCCGGATGTAACCAGCCTCAGTTGTAATCAGGCCGATCTTAATGAACTTGGGAGCCCCACCGCTCTTGCCGGTGTCGTAGTCATTCACAACAGGCACCTCAACGTCGCATATCACAATGTACGGGTCGGTCCCCGCGGCGCTCTGGTCGTCGTAGACATACCATTCGGGTCCGCCGGTGGCCGGAGTCTTAACAACCCAAGCGTGGAAATTAGCCAGAAACCCATCAGGATCCGCTCCGGAGAATCCGCGCCCGTGACAAACATCCGTTTCAATCTGCCATACTGCCATGTTTTGCCCCTACGAAATTTCGTCTTGATACGTTGCGTTTCCGAGAAAGTCTGTTACAGACATTTCCGTATTCTGTGTCCCGTCACATTCCCCAAAAGCGAGTGCGCTTCTCTCCGACATTTTGACAAGGTGATATGGCTTTACGATCGTCACGTCAAAGGTAGAGTCGACTGCAATAACCATCTGCCATGCACCTATGGATGCGTTGACGCTATCTGTAGCAATCTCCGGATCGAAGTACATCCCAAAGACCTTAAAAGACCCTGTGCTGGTCACGTAGTAAACGTACCACGTGTCCTTGAACCATGCTGCGGAACAATGGTTTCTAATATGGTCGGCGTCGAGCGCAATGTCTGCATACAATTCTGAGAGTGTATTGTCCCATGATCTGCCGTCCCAAAGTTCTTTGATTTTGAACTCTGACAACGGGCGGAGTCTCGCGCTTTCGTCGATAACAACTGGCCCGCGGTTTGACATGAAAAAGATGCAGTTGCCAAAGAGCCCCTGCACTTCAGCCTTCGTAATCGTGTTGGGGAACTCACAACCGATTGTCGCGCTAATCTGATCCGGTGTTGCAATCGACGGGTCCCCGCCAAGAAGCACATACGATTTGGTTTCCTTGAAGAAAAACAGATTGTCGTAGAGCCGTACCATCCCGCGAGAATCTTCCCCGTCAGAGCTGTCGCAGTCGACATACATTGACCCGACGTTGAACATTGAAGAGTATTTCTGAGGGTATGTCTGCGCGAGTAGGCCGGTCGTCCCGCCGTCGCCTCCGGGCTGTTCGGAATAGTATCCCTTGCCGGCGTGGAACAGCCACAAGCGCTCTTTGACGAACTCTATAAAACTGGCATACGGTGCAGTCGTGTAGTTGTCCATCGTAAGCTGGTTGATCTCTCCGGATATCGCGGCGTCAGTAACCTTGTCGTCGTAGTAGAGCGGATACCATGCCCCGGCAGTCTTAACGAATGGTGCCCCGGCGTATGGATAGCTGGCGATGTCCTGAAGTTGAATGTCGTCGTCTCCGGCATTCTCGATATACTGCAGGTCCCCGTATGTGGCGTTGTTGTTGCGAATGAAGACGACCGTTCCGTTGGCAAGTGCTCCTGAAAGCAGATTGAGGAAGAAGCTCCCGTCGGCACTCGGCTGAATGTCGATGAAGTTCTTGGTAGGAGTAATGTCCCCGTCTGCTGCAGGTGTCTCTACCTGAATGTCCCCTGCACTACTGGGCCATTCTCCGACAAGGAGCGGTATTGCCATGATAAAAAACTTTGAGGCCCCTGCCGCGTCTACTGCCGAAGTCTGTATGCGGGTCCGCCAAATGTACATGTGAGTCGCGCCTTGATGCAGCGCTACAGTGTTGTTGTGGGGGACGTGTCGCATATAAAACTTGAGGTGCCCTGTGACTCCTGCTAGTATGCTGATTGCGTGACGTTCTGATGATGTTTCTATGCCCTCGACCGATCCCGGCAAATAGGCTGTGACGGTTTGGGGCTTACCTGTGATCCCGGGTGGAAGAATCATTCCGTCCGGAGTAGTGCCGGCCTCAAAAGATCCCGCATCCGTCATCCGTACATACGTGTATCCGTATTCGATGAAATCACCATCTACGAATGGGCCGTTGGTATCGTCGTCGTCTTGGTTTGCCTCTTGCACTCCGGCCTGTGCGGATATCGTCAAGTCGCGAGCCGTTGTGCCATCTGATTCGATAACCTTGTGACCGAGAACGTCTGTCGTTTCACCCTCCCACTGTGTCATCGCAACGCTGGAAATAACGTACAACGAATCGTGGGCAACCATGAAGTCGAGTATCGGGATGGTCGCGAACCGTGCGGTCCCGATGTCAACAAAATCTGTGCCGTCGGTGTCGGAAGGGACCTGCTTGATGATATAGTCGTCGCCTGATTTGACCCAAATGTATGCGAATGAATCGTCGCTGGAGTCTGTGAATTTTATACCCGGAAGACGGTATAGCCAGTTCGCGCTATCTGTGACGATGTTTGCGACATTCCCCTCACGCGGGACTGGTGGCTTGCCGGGAGTCGCGTTGGTAAGTAGCTGGACCTGACCTTCGGGTAACGATTTGGGATCGTCCTTTGTATTCATTCCGAATACGGGCCAACCATCAGAAAGTGTGAGACGCTTTTTGGGCATTTTTAATCCTTATGCTCGTAAGAGCTGACAGGTCTTTCGACACTGCTGGAGTTTCTGAAGCTACACATTCTACGGCCTTTGACAACACCGTTCACCGTGCTCAATCTTTCCTCTTGGATTGTCCCGAGAACTCTGTAAAAGTCCTTGAGGTATCCGTCGGCCTCCTGCGGTGTCTCTGAGCTGTCGCGCTCTGCACAATACCGTAGCCAAGCCCGTGTGATGCGTCTCTCGTAATCGTCGTCGACCGGGACTTCTTCGGTGCTTGCCGTGAGTACAGTGTATGACTTTGCAAACTCGATCATTAGGTAATTTGCCGGCGCATAGATTGACGCTGCTGTCAACGTGGTGCTGTTGAAAGCCGTAACCAAGTCGTGAAGAAATTCCAGCTTGCACTCGGTCCCGTCGGCCTCGTCATTGCCGGAGAGAATCACCGTCTCCCCCTCGCGTGTTCCGCCTGTCACTTCAAGAAGGAAGTTGTCGTATGCGCCTTCGTCTGCGGATGTAATATCCTGTGTGGTTACTGATCCTACAGCGTAGTCGCTGAAGCTGGTCATCGCAAGGGTTCCGGTCTGCGGATCGAACTCGGTGCCTATGAGCTTGATCTTTTGTTCGACCTCTGCGAAGTTGTATTCCTGATCGCGATTTTGTGGATTGTAAATCTTGTTGATCCTCCGGCAACCGTCCGGAATGGATAACCACTTCTTATTTGAAATGAGAGCGCCACGCTCGACCTTGAGAGTTGGCATGTACCCTTTGCCGGATAGTTCTTCCAACAATTCGTTTGTCCAAGCGACATAGGTTGTCGTTGAAAAACGCTTCCGGAACATTGCCGGCTGTCTGGATATAATAGTGTCGAGCGTGGACATTCATTTCTCCTGTTTATTATCGGTTGTTGCTTAAAGTGAGAGCCAGTTGATCTCGCCCTTAAACTCCTGTCTGCGATGGCAAACGGCTGTGAACTCTTCCATGTACAGACCCTTCCGCCGGACACCGACAATCTTCTTCGCGCCACTTACAAGTACGAACCGTAATCCGCCTCCGCCCGGGGCAAGCAAGCTCCGCGCATAGTCTTCTGGAACGAAGAAATGCTTGCATCCGCAAGTGTCTCTTTCTGCTGGGTATTTCTCACCATTCTTTGTGAGAACGTCGCGAACCCTGACCTGTGCGTTTGCCGGTACTGCAACCACCTCAACCAAGCCGTCGTGCCGTGCGTTGCGGATGGAATACTCCGGGCGCTCTGGGGCTGCGATTGTGGCTGGTTTAGGTGCCGGTGCTGGTGTTATTACCGCTGGTTCTGTCACAACTTCTTTAGCTGGAACGACGGGTCCTGTCTTGGGGGCTGGCTCGGATCTTTGTGTGGTGAGCTTTGGCCCTTCTGATTTTCCCACGTTGTCGTTTCTGTTTGACTTTGCTGGCATGATTCTATCTCCTGTGGTAGCGATGTTAGGTGGTGTTCTAACGCATTTGAGATGTCCGCCAGTGGGCGCTTGTCTCCGAATGGGTTGCGTTTTTTCTTAGCGTGCTTGAATGCTTTTAGCCACAACTCGTTTTGTTCGATTGCCCCTCTGACTCTAATCAAATCTCTTTCAAACGCGACGATCGCTGCTTCTAGGTTCGCTTCTTCTTTACGCGATCCGGCAATTGCTTCTTGAATTGCCTCCTTAGATATTCCTGACATTTTGGCGCCAACCCTTTTGTTTGAATGAGTGTAACGGGGGGCCGAAACCCCCCCGACCACATACCACACACCCCTCTATCGAGGACTATGCTATGTCGACACGTCGTAACGAGACTTGACGAACCAGTTCACACCGTCCGCAATCACCGTCACACAATCGCTTGCCACCAGTGCAAAGGCACTTGTTGAAGCGTCGATCGTTTCCGAACCTTCCGTTGCAAGACTGAGCGCACCGGCCCCAGCTTTAACCGTGTACTCTTTTCCGCGAATCAGTGCAGACGCGGATGGAAGAGTGCAAGTTACTGCTGCGGAGCCTACTGCTGAATTAATCAGAAACCCGTCGTCATAAGTGACGGTATTGGTTCCAACCAGTCCTGCAGCAACAGCCAGAGTCTTGTTGACCTCTGCGACGGCATCAGCATTCACGACCTCAAAGTACAGGTCAGTGACGCCGACGACTTCAAACGTACCTTCGTTTGCAGTAGCCATGTTGGTGTTGGCGAGAGTGATGCTGTCGCCGACCCGCATACCGCTGGTCTTGAAGGTGGGGGCTGTCCCAGTCGTGTCGAAAGTGTAACGGGCAATGTTATTTGCCGCGTTCTGGATCGTCACGTCAATCTGAGTTGTCGCGTCACCATACACTTTGATGTCACGAAAACGCTGTTGAGCCGACTGACGTGTCCATCCGCCCACTGTGAGCATATAGATGTCCGCATCGTAGCCGTCGGTTGCGTCAACCGTGCTGTCGTGCAAGATGACCTTGCAGATTGAGCCGATAGTCGCGCCGGGATAGGCCCCGGTTGTCGGCGGAATCAGAGAGATATACTCGCTGACGTTGTGCCCGACCGTGCTGAATGCTACAGTCTCACCGCTGATCTTCGCAGTTTTGACCACATTCTGCACACTATCGCTCGTGTTGGCGATAGCAGTCGAACGAGAGGTCTTGAACTCCTCAACATTCAGCTTTTTGCATTCTGCCTGTGTAGGTTGCATTATTACTTTCTCCTGTGCTTGTGTTTACTGTCGAGTAAGAAAAACTGTTAGAGTGAAAGGTTTCTGTGAACTGTCTATGCTTGGTAGGTTACGCCAACGCCCGGATCGTATGCCCACATGATGAGCATGGAATCATTCTTCATCTTCGTGCGATCGTCCTGTGTACCCCACTCGCGACGTACCCAACCGTCTTGGTAATGTACGCAGTATGACGCACCCTTACCATGACGACCGTAGTCGGCAGTGACGTTTACATTCTTGCGACGGCCACGCAGAAGCGCACCGGCACCCATGTAGATGGTCGGACAAATGTTTGAAGAATTGGAGAACGCATCAGAACGCGGATCGCTGGTATTAGCAGCACCGTACGCAACTGTCGAACCGTCGGCAGTAGGACGGAAGAACGCGATCTGCGATGCCGGGATGTAGAGGATGTCGTCGAGCATGACAGCCTTCATCCGGTAAAGCGACTTGTTCTTCATCGAGCGCTCTGTTGCATAGCGAAACTTGCCTTCAAGTGTCGTGTCTGCAGAAAAGAGACGGTCCATGTTGCGAGGATCTGTAATTGCAAGTGCGCGGAACTCTTCACCAGCATACTTAACCGGCTTGAAGTTGAGAGCAGTGATGAACTCAGAACCCTTTCTGTGGGCAGCGTATGTCATTGCATAAGCATCATCATCCGACATTGTGGCAAGTGCCGTCGAAAGAGAGGCTTCGTGCGTTGCGACCGTCACGCTTGGAGTAATCAACGACGTTCCACTAGCGAGAACATTGTTGTAGCACGAACGCTGTGCGCCTGCTGTTGCGTTGTACAGAGTCATGCCCATACCACCGTTTGTGGTATCGAGAAGACCACGGGAAGCTCCCATGAAAATCGTCCGGAAGGCGTCAAGGTCAACTTCCTTGCCGCGCCAAACGGCGATATTGTCTTTCTCCACCTTTACCAGATCCGGGATGACTGCCTTGATGAGCTGTTCGCTCTCGGCGTCAACGATCGGGTAGGCAGGCGAATCGACCTGACGGACGAAAGTCTCGCAGTGGTAGTACTTGGCGAAATCGCCAGAACCCACGTCTGCAGGACCATACGTTGCCATGCCTTTGTTCTCTTCACGCATTGTGAAGCGAACTTCGTTGCCTTGGGTGAACTTCTTTTCCCAGACGGGAGAAGAGTTTCCGCTGTCGATGACTTTGACATCATCTCCATAGGTGATACGAACGGTCGTTACTTCGCGACCTTCGTTGAGTTTACCGAAAAGTGCCCTGTAGGTACTTTCGTAGTAGATTCTGGATTCAAGCTCTGGGTTGACGACATAAGCGTTCGTCGCCGATCCAGCGTTGTTCCATGTTTCTTGTCCGGCCATGTAAGCCTCCTGGAAATGTTATATACCAAGGAGAGCCGATCTACTACGAGATCAACGCCCCACTATTTTCTTTTGTTCTTCTTATTCACGTATGCCCGCCCCTTGTCGGCGAGCTTGAAAATCTTCGATCTGTGATCCTCGCTTGACTCGTTTTTGGCGATTGCCGCTTCACGGTAATTATCGTCATTGGCAAGACGCACGATATCGTATCCGCCCTCGATTATAGAAGAGTTTGGTCTGTCAGCACGGCCACCCTTGCCGGGTGCGAGTGTGGTTCCTTCGTCTCCGCCGCCCTTTGTCTTCTTGAATGCTTTGAGCGCCCCGCGCTTTGCATCTCCGACCATCTTCTTGTCACGCTTCCCGGTGTTGAGCGCGACCGGCATATCAAGTTCTCCGCCGACCAATCCGTAGAGAGACGATGGTTTGTACTTGAGCATCTGCGCGTAGGACATCTTGTTGTCAACTGCCCACTGGTGAACCTTGCCCAAACCATTCTGCCACGCTTCCCACTGCGGATGTTTTTCGCGCTGCTGGAGAATATCGGCAATCTTCGCACCTTCCGGGAGTGCAAGGTTCTTGTTGAATTTCCCAAGGGAGTTCAACAGTTCGTGCCCCTTACGCATCGTGTCTTCAACTTCGCGCTGCTGTTTCTCACCCTGCAGGCTGTTGTACGTGACTGCTCGGGCGCGGGAGACGGCAAGATCGTTGATTTGTTTCTCAAAAATCTTGTAATCGTCGTCGGTCATCCCGGTCTGTTCTTTGAGCGTTTCGATCTCTTTGGCAGAGAGTGATGGGATCTCGTATTCAAGACCCGACTTCCCTTCGGATATCAACTTGGCACGACTCTTGACGATCGGGTCGTCCATCAATGAATTGAGTTCTGTCTGCGTCGAATCGAGAGCTTTCTTTGTTTCCTCGGCACTGTTGTAAAACTCGCCAATTGCATTCTGAGCTTCCTCTGGAATGTTGGCAAGGTCTTCACCCTTGAGCCCGGGAATCACATCGTCTTCAAAGTCCTCGCTCGTTGCTGTTTCTGACTCGGAATCGACACCTTTTTTCTCGTCAGCGTCGTCGGATGATTCGTCCCCACTCTCGGTGCCTTCTTCCACCTCGTCGCCTTCAGTGGCGTTTTCGTCACCTTTGTTTTCGTCACCATTTTCTTCGGGTTCTTCTTCGGGTTCTTCTTCCTTGTCTTCCTTCTTTTCTGGCTCGGCCTCGATGCCCATGTGCTTTGCAAAATCGGGATCGTTTTTGGCTATCTCGGATGCAACTTCGTCGGGGATCTCCTGATTGACCGTACCTTCTATAACGGTAACTGCTTCGGCACCTGCAGAGCCCTCTTCGCCGTCGTACATGATGAAGGCAAAAGCCCTGTCAAGATCCATTCCAAGAAACTTACGCATCGCGTCCTCCTGCTATAAAGGTGGTGTGGTATTTATGCAACCGGAGCCCCCTGTGGGACTGGCTGTTGCGACGGCTGTGGTTGGGCCGCCTGTTCTGCATTGAAAAATCCCATTTGATTCATAACACCCATAAGCGCTGGGTACTGTGCAAGCTGTTCTCCTGTGACCGAGAATGACTTGCCCTGTGCCTCCGCCTTCATAATGTCGGCCTGTGCCTTCATCAGCTCTACGCGAGCCTCCTGCATCGTCTCCTGCTGCTCTGTCTTGCTCTGCTGTTCGGAGGCGATCTTCGCGTCTTCTGCAAGCGCTCTGCCGGCTTCGTTGAGAAACGGATTCGGCATTGACATGAGGACCCGCGCAAAGAACTTCCCGCTCTTGTCCGCACTGATAAGCGGGCCGGAAGCTGCGTTGATAAAAACGAGAGCCGACTGCATGTTCTGTTCTTTGGCAGAAGGCGAATCGTCGACTGGCTGGAGCCGGTAACGGTAGTCTGCAGACGATAGGTCGTTTACGATGTGGGTAGCTTCACCCTCAAGGTCGTATCCCTCCGGAGTGTTGATCGGCAACGGCATACTTTCGCCGGTCTTTTCGTCCATGATGTAGAGAGTTTCTTCTTCCGTGTAGGCATACGGAATCAGAGCGAGCTTGAGGTTCTGATATTTCTCCCACTGCATATTGTAGTTGTCGACATAGATCGCGTTTACAACAAGTGCCTGTGCTATCTCCAACTGCTTTGCAATGGCAGACTGACGCGGGTTTGTCCCGCCCTGCATCGTCTCGTTGATACGGGTCGTTTCGTACATGCTTTCTTTGCGTTGATCGGCATAGACCTTGTACGTGTTGTTCGGGACCCGTGATATTTCGCTAACGGCACTGCGGGCATCGTGCCCCTGCTTTGTCCAAATAACGCCGACGGCTTTTGTTGTCTCGGTCGGAATGTCTTCGGCATTGGCGATCGTGCCCTGCTGCATGACAAGAAGTTTCTGGCTACCCTTGCGAACGTCGTCAAGAAATTCTGTCTCAGCGATCGCGTTGGCTTTGGTGTCGTCTGACAAGTCGTTGCCCGGGCCGTCCGGAACTCCATTAATCATACACGGCACAAAGAAGCCGATCGGGAGTTGCCCGTGGTTCTGATACCAATGCTTGCCGTTGGAGAGTAGACAGCCGGTCGCTGTCCATACTGTAGACCAAAGGGTGATGACTGGCTTGGTGAAAGGCCCCTCGTAGCGGTCCTTGTTGTTCTCAATCCAATCGCTCCAGCGTCCGTCGTCCCATGTGCCGGGGCGGATCTTGTATTCAAGTGCCTTTTCTTCTTCTTCGCTGTCGAAATTTATGTAGCACTCTTCCTCGCGCATGATCGGATAGAGGTGCATGACGGTAGGAATCAAGCCCTCTGCAGAGCGGTAGATGTCGCGCCCCATTTTCATTATGTCGTATAGCCGGTCCTTCGTCTCCGAATCCGCATCGCCGGCCCACTGAGAAATGCTTGAGAGCAGATCTTCGTCGTTGTTGTTTGCTTCCTTGGTGAAATGCGCGTTGATCTGGGAATCCATCGTAGGGAATCGTTCAAGCAATTCCTTCTTCGTGTACATATCCCAGTAGAACATCTCACGCACATCGCCGCCGTCAGGCTCACGGTATTTAAGAGGGCCGAAGACGCAGGAATCCCACGGCAGAAGGGTTGGCTTCAGACCGCCGCATGTCCTTTTGTCAAACGGCCCTATTTTGTCCCAGAGAACCGTTGTCGGATAGCAGGCAACATACGCATCGTGCACGGCATCGCGTAGGATGTACTTCTCTTTTGACTCCTGCTCCATGTGTTTGAGAACGCCGTTTGCGACCTCAAGTTCTTCGACAATCTGCGGGTCGAGCGGATCGGATACTGAGCCACCCTCTGTGGTGACGTTTCCGGATCTCCGGCTTTTCATAATCTGACCAACGAGAGCGCGGATCGGACCCTTCATGATTTTTGGCTGGACGACTACTTTGTCCTCAACGTCTTCCATGATTGCAATTTCAGACTCCGTGAAGATCTTCCCGACATACTGGTCCGAGAGAACGTGTCCACGGTCAAGCAGCCATTCGTGAAAATCACGGCAAGACGTAAACATCATCTCTTCGCGAGCCCAGAGCATACGGACCTCATCAGAGTCCCACGCCTTGCCCTCGATTTTTACTTCGTCGGGTTGGATCTCGTAAATTGCATCAGCCATATATTCGTTTCCCTCTTCCACCCATGTTTATGAGACTTCGACCCTTCAGATTCATGTCGCACGGTTCGCTGCTCGTTCTATAGCGACTCGGAATCCGCCCCTGCTTGATTTTCTGTATATCGTCCACGCCGTCAATCTTGATCTCGTTGAATTGCTTCCCGCGGTTCCACATAACTCCGTACCGCAAACAGTCGACCGGGCACTTGAACTTGTGGTCAACCTGTTCTGAGGGCGATGCTGTCATATCCCGCTTCTCTTTCCACGCATAGCGCGTGAGAGAGTGCCAAAGATTGTTGCAGTCCTCCCCGATCGCAAGAGCAGGAAGTGCACGCGGGTCATTGGGGTCGGCCTGCAGCATTGCCTTGTCGTAATTGATAACGCGGTACAACTCCCGGTGCCCAATCTCAATGCTGTCGTTTATCATCGACACGTCGAAATGAAAACCGTGCTGCGCATAATCCCAAATGAGCGTCATGTTGTTGCGCGGATTTTTCTCGTTGAAATGATTCGGGTCCCCGGTGCGTGCAACGACTCTCCCTGTGAGGCCGTACCGCGACTCAATCGCCCGCCAAGAATCACACGTTTCCTCAATCGTCTCGTCACGCCGGTTCATCTGCTCAAAGTATTGGCCTGAGACAACACCCGGGTATTCGCAAATGACTCCCACGCGCGACGGCGTGAAGATCATCCATATAGAAAAGTCCGGATGCCTCGGGTGCGGATCGACAACTTGAACAACGGGGTAGTTTGCTGGGTATGAAAGCAGAAAGTCGGTTTTGACGCGGTGAAGATCCTCTTTGAGAATGTTGAAGATCCTGCCTTCAAGGTGCAACAGCTTGCCGTGCTTTCTGCACTTGATCTCTTCCGGCGTCCCGTCCATGTCGGCAATGATATTGTCAATAGAGTTCTTCGTGAGAACCCCGTGCGTAATGTACCCGCCGGCTGGATTCTCTTTGAGTGTGACTCCGATTTCTCTTTCGATCTCCAGAGCCATTTCCTTCGTAACGTCTTTGCCCACACAATTCTCGTACAGACTACCGGTGCAATGCACGTTCATCGGCTTGTCGATAAGCTCCGACACATACGGGGCCTGATTGAGCACCGTCGCGCAAAACATGATGGAGCCTTCGATTTCGTCCTTCTTTGAGCGGGTCCGCGCCGCTGTCTCTCCCCAAATGTCTTGCGGCATCGGTTCGTTAATCCAGATCCGATCGCAGTTTGAGCCGGAATGCTTTCTGACTTCCTGATTGAAAGTCTTTACGCTTATGATTGCCTTCACTCGGGGGAGACTCGGGTGCGGTATCTCTATTTGCCTGTAGCACTTCTGTGTGTCGAGCCCGGAGAACTTCACTTCCGGAACCCATTCCTTCAAAGTCTGAATGACCGACCCCTGCTCCTTCATATCCTCGGAATCGCAAACCATTCTGAGCCGAAGCATCCCCGCATCTCTCTGCGTTGCAAGGGAATCGTAGAAGTCTAAAACGTGTTGCGGAAAGGGTGCGCCCGGGCTTACTTCCTCAAGACTCAGGTAATCGACCAGTTTTTGAATGTGATCGGACTTGAGAAATGCCGACCCCTTTGTCCATCCTACAATGTCTTGGACAAGTAGCTGCGTTTTGCCTACGCCGTTCCCCGGGGTTATCAGCGCCACATGGGGCCGATACCCGCTATCGAGAGGTGTATAGCTTTTGTCGATCGCCCGCAACTGTGCGTTGTTGAGCCCACATAGAACCGTCGGTGCCACCTCTTTCATCGAAGTGATGGCAGCACGCACCTCCCGCAGCTTTGCAGGGGTTAGTTCGTCTATCTTGATTGAATCGTCGATCATTTCAGCTCGCGACAATCGTTTGTGGGGGATCTGGGTCAACGAAGACATCAATCTTGCGCTCAGAGGCGTAATGGTAGAGATCTGCACCAAGAGGGCGACGAACAAACATCGTGATAACACCGGAATAACCGGATCCATCTGCTTTCGCACGAAGTTTGTCAATCGTTTCATGAGTGATCGCCATTCCTATTCAGGTTTCTTCCGGAAGGGCAGGAGCGAGTCTTTCTTGGGCGCCTCGGTCGATTCCTCTTCTACGTCTACGAACCCCGCCATCTGTTCGCTTCTCGCCGCTTTCGCTTCCTGTACAACCTTGCTGGTGTCTTCCGCCATCGTCGGCTTCTTCTTGTCGAACAGGTATTTCTCCTGCATCAACTCGCCCATCCGGTGCGTTTCGTGATACATCGCAAAAAGACCTCTCTCGCGCGCATCCGTCTTGTTATTCTTGTCTAACTTCGTAACGTCCCCGGCAACATGAATCTTATCCCCGTCGAACGCAATGAAGATGTACGCCTTCGCCCTGCGAACCGCTACCGCAACCTTCTCCGACTCCTTGCGCTTCATCTCCCGCGCCGTCGGTCCGTTCTTTTTCTTGCTCATAGGTGCCAACCCTTTCTACAATGATTTTGTATGCCCGGTTGTCCCGGACGTGAATCGCCATCTGATACGAAGGACGCGCCGTAACACATCCCCCCTCATCCCACTCCAGTATGTCGACAATCGGACTAATCTCCCTAACGGCCCTGTGCAAGTCGTTGTGAACGCACTCACGCCCCGCCGCCGCCCCGTAACGAAAGTGAAGATCCGCCCGAGCCTCGACCGAAAGGAAATCCGCGTAATTGCTGGTGAGAAGCAAATTGCCCCAAACACCGTGAGCCAACGTCCCAGTATCCCGCATCTGACATTCAACCGACTTGACATACATCCGAAACGCCTCCGGTAAATCCGTCTGCTTGAGACAATTCCCAAGGTTGCAGTAAGCCGCCGCACTCTCATGCAATGACAACGAAGCCCGAATACATTCCTCCGCATCCCCTATCCGCCCAACATGATAGTAGCACGCCCCAAGGTCCGAAAGAACCTCCCACGACGTACCGTCACACGCATTCGCCTTCCGATAACACAATATCGCCCCACCAGCATTCTTCTTCAGAAAATGCCCCTGACCCTCGCGATACCATTTCAGTGCTTCAGCGTTCAT
>Ga0075125_10000521_pt1 | contig 17167 bp, 29 predicted proteins | sample AntAceMetag02UKN_FD_69810 | JGI IMG/M metagenome (GOLD analysis project Ga0075125, IMG submission 69810) | Saline lake microbial communities from Ace Lake, Antarctica - Antarctic Ace Lake Metagenome 02UKN | ecosystem: Environmental > Aquatic > Non-marine Saline and Alkaline > Saline | place... | reverse complement strand
ATATAGAATAATGTATCTACCGAAGATGAAGTAAAACTTGTTTCAACGCTATCAAAGATAATTTCCATTGTACCTGTTGCAATAGCAATGTCTCCACTGTCAGCAGTGATTTCCATTCCTTCTACATATAAAGCTCCTTGGTTCCAAAATCTATGGTTAACATCGTACACAATGCCATCTACTCCAAGTATAGTTGAAAATCCTGCATACATTGTTGAAGTGTCTGTGTAAATTGCACCTGCTATGATTTGGGCTACATCTACATGATGTGTTGCTGGATGAGTGTTAGCTGCTACTAGCTCTAAGTTGTCTGCTCCATCATTTTGAAAGTAAACATAGACGGACTTAGGTTCTAAATTAGTACCCACGAATGAAGAAATATCTACTGATTGCTCTCCACTTGCATCTATTAATATCTTTCCATCTATATTAACGATTAAATTGTCTGTTCTATCACTTGACTCTGTTACTGTATAAGTCCAGACTCCTGCTACTACTGCGTTTGCAATAGTATATTGATTAAGTGTAGAGTCCTCTGATAATTCTTTTGTGTAATATGATATGTCTCCAAATGATACAGGTGCATCATCACCGTCTAAGAAGAAAGCATCTCTAAATCTTAGAGAAGACGTTGAGCTTCCTAAATAATAAACATTATCAGTTGTTGGTATTATATCTCCTGTATTTAATCTTGTTACTGTTGTTGTTGCAAGAGTTGAGGTCGCACTAATATCTAAATCTCCTGTAATGTCAATATTCCCTGCACCTGTAATGTCTTTACTATTTAAGACTAAGTCTCCTCCTAGTTCTGGGCTTAAATCTTCTAATAAATTCTTTAAAAATCCCTCTCCTGACCAATCACCCCAACCATAGGCTGTAGCCCATTCTGTCGTACTGGCTGTTAAGACTATCTCGTATCCTGTAGAAGTGTTTAGTTCCTGTGCGTCAAACTCTAGTCCGATTATGTCTTCCGTTGCAGTTGCGTGTGCTTCTCCTGCTGCATTTGTCCAACTAGTGTAATCAGTTGTCGTAGGAATTATTCTATCTGCGTCTAAACTAATCTGAAACTCGTGGTCGTTTAAATTAGAAACAACTGTTAAATCCAATCCACCTGCTGTACTGGTAGAAAATGTCTGAGTTGCACCTGTCTGACCTGCTAGGGAAGTAATACCACCACCTGCACCGCCAGAAGTTAATGAAACCCAAGAACTCCCAATGTAGGATTCTAAATCTCCACCATTAAGTCTGATAGTTCCCTCATATGTACTTGTTGAATCTCCTACTGTAATACCTCTGTCTATATGTAATTCTAAATAGTCCATTCTAGGTACTATCTCTGTACTGGAAACTCTGAATGTTGGTAATGTTCCAATAGTATCTGCCGAAACAGTGCTAAAACTGAATAATAAAGCAAATATTAATAGGTTATTCAGTATTTTCATCTTCTTTTTGATTATTTTTAGGGGAAAGGTCCATTATAAAGGATAAATTGTTAGATTTCCTAACCTCTTTGATTATTTCTTCTTTCCCAGTGCTAACTTCATTTTTTAAATCTTCCACATCGTCAAAAAAGAATGTCTTCATCTTTTCTATCAAGCTCTTGATTTCCTCTACGAAAGAATTTCTATCGTCTTTTTCATTATTATAAGATTCTCTTGTCTGCGAAACTTCCGAAGCTAATTCTCCAATATTGTCCTGTATGGGCTTTAAATCAGGTTGTGGTATGTTATCTATCTTCTTACTAAGAGTAACTGAAATAGCCCTTAAATCGTCTTTAAGAGGCATTAAATCAGTCTGCGGTATCTTATCAAACTTACTAATCGCTGTGTCTAATTTAGTAAATACTTTTGATAAATCAGTTTCTTTATATTCAGGAAGTTTAAGTTTGTTTAGTTCTTCCTTTATGATTTTTCTAATTTCAAATGGGTTTGCTCCTGAAACATTACCCATAACTACACCTGCTGGCTTTCTTTCATTTCTAATAATATATTCTCTATTCTCAACTGCCTTGATTTGAGACCTTGTTGTATATCCACTATCTGTGTAAATAGTAATTGTTGTATCAATGGTCGTGTCGGCTGGTAGATTAGGAATTAAATATCTTCCTGTATATCTTCCACCTGTTCCAGCATCTAAGTTTACAGTTTCCAAAGTCGCACCAGTATCACTTCTTCTGATAACTGATTGCACATAATAAGTTGTACTTAAATCAGATGGGTCATTATTCTGCCACACAAGGCGTAGATATTTTGCTGGGCGAATTTCATCCATATTATTTGGCTTCTGTTATTTCTAATACTACTGGCGCTGTATCTGCAATGGCTGTAACCTTTCCTAGATACATATTGTCTTTATCTATTGTAAAAGTTGCACCTGCGACTAATTGATACCCAGCCTCTGTTGAAGTTGTGTCAGAAAACGTTAGATAGACAAAGTTTGTGCCATCTGTGTTTTGAATTAACGCATACTGTCTACCAGAGTTAAAATCTAGAACAGTATTTTTCCCACTTATAGCGAAAGATGATGTAGAATGTGTAAATGTTCTTAATACATTCATCTCTTGGCTTCCGAAGTTTGATTGGTCATAGCCAATCATTATTGTAAAAGCTAAGAAAGCTATTACTGATAATGTTATGATGTGTTTTATTTGCATATTTTTTTATTATATTTCTCACTCTCACCCCCCAAGTTGAGGGGCAAGGTGAAATTACAATCGCTTAGTCTATCCATTCACAAGTTGTAGGAGTTGTTGTTGTTACAGTCATTACTCCGTCTGTAACTGTGATAAAGGAAATTCCTCCTCCATCAGCATCACCCATAACTATACAAGCAGGAGTAGTTGTTGCTCCCATTTGTACTGTTGATGTAGCTGCAAAATCAAGGTCTAAACCTGTGAAAGTTGCTTCTGCACCAGATACAGCTCCTGTGAAAGTTCCAGTTGTACCTGCAACCGTTGAGGCTGATAGCGTACCAGCAGATAAATTTCTGCTAGAATCTACCATTTCAGTACCATTAACTTTAAATCCTCTGGTAAAGTCAATTTGTCTGATTTCAATCATTCCTCCTAACGTAGGAGCATTAAGTGACCCCATAACTACAAAAACTATTGCAGAGATAAGCGATATTACTAAAATCTCTTTAATTTCCATAGTATTAAGTTGAGGACGAACTCACTTTAACATCTACCATACGATATGTTCCTTCGTAGAAAGTCTTTACACCAAACATGGAATTAACCAAGTTTGTTGTTCCCAATTTGCCGTTTGCAACTTGGTCAGACATTTTTACATTGATACCCTTTTGAACAACCATATCTACACAGCCAACTTCGCCAAAGAATTGGTGAATTGTACCTGTGTCCCATGAATCTAATGCTTCTGATGTGGCGACAACTACATTGGCAGACTTTCCACCGACATAAACTGTCATAATTGTTGCTCCATCAACTGCTAACCATTGTCTTACTTTTCTCTTATTAGCTGTTGAAAGTGATACATTTGATACGCCTGAATCAGTTGTAACACCACCAGAGTTAATTAGACCTACTAAGTTATCCAATGTATCTGATGTTGCAGACCCGATGTGTACATTACCAGCAGTTACGCCAATAGTATCAACAAAGGTGAACACTACACTATCAATAGTAAGTGTTGCACCATCTGTTGGGTTATTAATCGGTGTCCAAAAGTTGGAATATGGTAACTGATTACTCATATACACAGTAAAGTCATTAAAGCTACCCTTTGATGGATAACCAAACTGTGTTACTTTGTCGCCAAATACTGTGTCTTTTCCACCAACATAAGTTAAAAGTTTTTGATAAACTAATGGTGTGATAACAGCAAATCTCTTGCCGTCAGTTGCATTGTTCTCATTTAACTTCCTTCCTGCTGTTGTAAAGACTGCATTGATATTTGATTCTGTGACCAAGAATGGGTCGCCAGATGTACCTACCGCCATATCATTGTCATCTACATCAGATACAGCATTCTTAATCTCTAATAGAGCGTGAATGTCGTGGTCTTCTGCTAAGGCTTTCCTCATTTTATCAACATAGTGAGCCATCAAAGCGTACTTTGATTGGATTTCTTCTGTATCATCAATGTAAACATTAATAATATTGAATTTGTTGATTGTTAATTGATTCGCTGTGATTGTGATGTCCTGTGCCGTTGAGGCTGTTCCAGCTACATATGCATCAACAGAAATATCACTAGAATGAGGTCTGTTAATTACATCTCCATAACTCAAACCCTTTTCTTCTTTGAAAGAACAAAATTCTCTAAAGATTGTAGATTTTCTTAGCCCTTGTTCTAAAAGGCTACTCCAAATCTCGGGATTGGCAGGACTTGTTGTATTTGCCATATTGTAAAAGAACTAACTACCTCTGATTAATCGTACTTACCTGATTTCATATCTTGTAACATCTGTACTGCATCAATATTTCCACCTTGAATATCATCTACTGATGGATTCTTAGTATCAATTGCTTTAATGCTAGACTTCTTATTACTTGGTGATTCAACTGCTTTTCTGGGCGGTTTTATCTCATCTGAAATCAGCTTATAAAGTGTAGTAATCGGAGTTTCTATTAGTCCTTCGTTAATTATTTTATTTTTAATCTTTCCCCTGATTACTTTGTACTCATCTTCACTCATCTCGCCATGAAGCTTTTCAATCTCTGCTCGGTTATCATCTACCTTGCTATCAGCCCATACATTAACTTCTTCTTCAGACTTCTGTTCCTGTAGCTCTTTCGCTACTGAATCATAGCCCTCAAGTTTCTTTAATAATGGAGCTAACATTGCATTGTTTTCCTCTAACTTTGCTTCGTATTGCTCTTGTGTCCAATTATTCTTCTTGGCGTAATTGTAAACACTTTCCTCGTAATCCTTTGCTTCCTCTTTCTTAGCAGGAGCAGATTCTAATTCCTTAATCCTTGCTTCCAATGCCTTGCGTTTCTTTTCTTCCTTGATATAGGTTGATAAAGGAACTTGTGGCAGTGATTTTGGGATTTCTACAGGTTTAGATGGCTCAGGAGTTGCTTCTGTCTCTTTGACTTCCGGCACTTCCTTAACCTCTACTTCTACTGATTGTTCTATTTTTGGCTCAGGTTTAACTTCCTGTGTGTCTTCTACAGACGCTGGGGTAGGATTGCTTTGCTCTTGCACAGCTTTCTCTACGTCCTCAGCAGTGATTTTGTCAGTCATAATGATTATTTTCAGTTCGTATCACGAACAAGTTATTTTTACTCGGAATAATAACCGCAAGTCGCTTTTATGGTGCGATAACCAATTAATTTATCTTCCGCTAGATGTTCTAATTGCTTTCAATTGTGTTGCGTTGAAACTCTTTGCAACTCTGTCAGCTTCATTCTTTTCAGAATATTCGCCAATTAACTTGCCATCTTTAATTACTAGGAACTTTCCCTCGTATTTATAAGTTTCAAACGATTGTGTCGTTGGAATTTCTTTTAGAATCTTAATAAAGTATTCCCCTCTTACTGCTCTCGCTTTCTCTACTTTTCTGCGAGCTTTCTCTTTCTTAACCAAATCAGTTACATCAATTTCTTCTTCTACTGGTTCAATTTCTACTTTCTCTAATTTCTCAACTTTTTTTAACTTTGCCATTTTTCTTTTTGTTTTTTAATTTAGCGACCTTTCCGTACAACCAATCCTCTGCTTTTACCAGAGTATTGAAGTCCATATCACCCAATATGTATTCTTCCTTAGTCTTAGCCTTTCCGTCTTCTGAAACTATACTTAACTTCCTTGTAAGAATACCTACCTCCTCTGCTTCCTTAACTGATATGTATATTGTGTCTTCTATCTTCCAATCTGCTTTGTTTTCTTTATTGATGTTTTCTATAAGTATATGGGCTCGTGGAACATTTACAGGTACTTTCTGATTAGTGTCAGCGTTGATTAAACAATACTTACCTGTATGTAATGTCTTGACGTTGGCTATCTTTTTCTTTCTACCCTTCAAGTCTGCACCTTCCATATCCTGAATATATGTATTCTTCTCTGTCCACTGGGCGTCTTCTTTCTTTTGGTTCTTGTTGATAAAGTCAAAGACTTGTTTAGGTTCTATTACTAAGTAAGGCACAACCGCATTAATCTTAGGATTGATTAACAAGTATTCCCCTGACTTAAATATAGTATTAGGCTTTATTCTTGAGATTTTCATAATTATCGTCTATTGCTTTTATGGTTGCGTCTACGTTTTGATTGGATAACCTACATAGTAATTGCTTGTTAGCATCACATTTAGCCTGTAAGTAAGCCCTATCAATCATCTCCTCAGGTTTCTTTATATATTGGGTCATTAAGTTAGTGTTGATAGTCTTTATCTCTGCCTCTAATGATTCAACTATCTTACTAATAATGTCTATGTCTTTAAGACTTGCGACCGCTTCACTATTCCTTAACTGGCTCTCCCAAAGGTCTAATGATGTCTTGAAACCTTCATCTATCCCTTTTTTACGCATCTCTGCGATTTTATTATATGTTTCTTTGTACATTGTTTATTTCAGGGTTTACATTTACTGGTGGCTGTGGTGCAGGTGCTTTCGGTGCAGGCTGTGCAGGTGCTTGTCCTTCCATCTCAGTTGGTGTAACTGGTTGGTTCAACATCTGTTCCTTCATAGTGTCAAAGGTTGCCATAATATCTTTCTGTACTGCATTCTCCTCTGCGAAAGGTAAGTGCATCTGTAAATAAGCCACTAGCTCTTGTGTTGGATAATCTTTCTCTGTTCTGTTATCCACAATTAAATCTCCGAAGTGCTTTATGAATGTTGCATTGGCATTTGCATATATCTTTGGCTCTCCCTTCTCAAGCATTACATTAAAGGCTTGTTCAGCGTTCTCAATCTGGTCTCTGTTATCATATCTCTCTTGGTCTAGTAACTCAGATATATCTCCATTATCGTATCCAGCTATCTTAAACATCTCCTCGGCTAGTTTCTTTGGGTTAGCTGTTTGGATAACTATAGGGTGGTTCAAGGCTGTCATCTTCTTATTTAACTCTATAGAGTTCTCTATCTCTGCTTGTTGGTCATCAATAATGTCAATGTCATAGTCTGGGTTAGCGTCTTCCTTTAAGAAATAAACTGTCTCTGAACCATTCTTACCCATTACTTGAACTGCTGTTCTACCTGTAAGGTGTTGTCTAAGACCATTTAAATATCTTAGTCCAATTTGGCGTGTAAATAGTTCCTGCGATTCGTTCTGATAACCTTGCTTGGTATTAGCCATCTGCAAGTTTCTTTCATTAACTCCTACAGTGTCTGTGCTTGATTGTCCTAATACTCCGTCATTGATACCTGAATCAGTACCCCTTAGAGAACGAGAGAACTCAATCAACCTTGCTCCGTCATTCAATATATTCCTTACTGGCATCTCTTGATAACCATCTGTCATCGGCTTAGGGTTATTCACATTTCTTGGAATAACTAAGTCTGGTGTAAATGGGTTAATAATCGTTGGGAATATTTCTGTATCAACTAACTTAGGTGGTCTAGCTATTCTGACCATGTTGTTAAACATCTCATTGGCAGTTAGCCTTTCCATCTCCATACTTGGTCTTACATCTGTTCCAACGGATATAGCCCAGAAGTTCTGTGCGTCTTCCTTAGGAGCAAAAGAACAGTATGGATATAGTCCTTCCTTATCAACATCTGTCCATTTTTCGTGTCTAACTACAATGTCCGTTAGTAAATCGAACAGAGCGTAGTATCTATCTCCCTCATAGTCATAATAGATTTCTGCCATTTCAAACTGCTTATTAATAAAGTAGTTTTCGCTATTCATTTGGAGAACCTTGAATCTCTTGTTCTCGTCTTCTTGGTTTAACTTGTAGGCGTTTTCATTTCCGTCATTGCCACTTGTAAAGTTAATAAGTTGATTAACTGCTTTCTTATCATAATCTCCACTCTCTGCTCCTTGCTTCAATTCCGATGCTGACTTCCATATTCCAATCTCTCCTACAAACTCATGTTCTTCTAAATCTGCACCACCATATGGCTGGCAGATAAAGTTGAAAGGGTCTATTGCGAATAACTTGTGGTCGTATTTCTTCCCTGTAGTGATTGACTTCGCTATACCAACACCTGACATGGCGGCGTAGTAATTAATATGTCTGTTGATTCTATCGTAGTTGGCATGCTGTGCTCCTCTATCTCTCTCTGCCATAGCATTGATTCTACTCTCTGCTTTAGCATTCGCAGTAGCTTTAATCGCTTTAAATTCAAACCTAAGCTTAGGCATTCTACTGACATACTGGTCTATATATCCGCTGAAATTATTAAGTGGAAAAGTATATCTACCCATTACCGGATACTTAACCTTATTAGAATACATCTCAATATTCTTACTGTATTCAGCTAGTTGTGGTTCTCTAAACTTAATTCCTTTTTTAAATGCCTCTAGGATAGGGGCTATATTATGCTTCATATTCACTTGTTGGTTGATATTGTGGTATTGCTACCTGTGGTCTTTTACAAAACTTGTCCTTTACTAATGAAAAATATCTGTGTTCATCTGCCGAGTGAGAAGTCCAGTCATGGTTTGGTACATTTCTAAATGTTCCCCTCTTATCGTCCCATACTTGCTTGTATTGGCTTATGGCGTCTAACCATAATGAACAATGCTTCTCGTCTATTCTTAATTTTCTAAATGATAACTTACCTCTGTTTATTCCCTCGTCTACTTTCATCATTGGTACTGGCTCATAGTTTGTGCCTAACTGCTTAGCATATTCTATTCTGGTTAAATCATTTGTTAAATCCTTTGAGCCTATATCGTGTGGTGCAAAATGCTTTCCATATACATAAGGTTTATTCTGCATAGCCTTAATAGCTTCCTTTAAGCCGTCGTTATTAAGTCCTTCCCAGAAATCTATCTTGTTATAATACTCTCCATCTACTTGATAGAATCCTATTGCAAAGTTCTGTCCTTTCCCTAAATCGCAAGTTGTATATACTGACTTCTCTGGATTATATGGATAGTCTCCTATCCTTCCTTCTCTCCTTGCTAATGCTAATTCTTTTGTATAATATGCTCCCTTAATACTGGCTTCAAAATTACAATGGAACTCCTGCAAGAACTCCTCTTCTGTCATTGATTCTCTTGAATCCTTCAACTCCTCACTATCAATTATGTCTGTGTCTTCTACTGTTAATAATATTCCCAGCCAGTTTTCTATTCCACTCCTTGCTTTCCTGAATAGTCTGTAAAACTCATTCTTTCCTTTAGGTGTACCAATCCATATGGCGTAACCTTTATTATCTGCTAATGCTGGTCTAATGATTTCGGAATATATGTTACTAGGCTGTTGGCTATATTCGTCAAAGGCTACTCCGTGTAATCCTACTCCTCTTAAACTATCTGGGTTATCTGCTCCGTATAATGTTATTCTACTTCCATTAGGATAATCTACTCTTAACTCACTTTCGTTAATACTTATCCTTGGTATTGGTCTTGAACAGTCTTTTAATATATCCCATGCAACATTCTTGGCTTGTTTATATGTTGGGGCGATATATCCGTACTTACTCTTTGGTGTTCTTATTGCATCTCTTTGTAAGTGATTTAATACTGCCGTTGTTTTTCCTGCTCTCCTATGTGCTACTATTACAATCCATCTTTCTTTAGCATTATGTAATGCGTTGAAATAATCTCTTGGCTTATAAGGGATTGTTATTACTTTGCCCATTGTATCTTTTCTCCTCCTGTTGTTAAATCTAATTTTTCTTGTTGTAACCCTTTAATCTTAGTGCCCAAATTAAGTTCTGCTATTCTATTTTGTGGTTTAGCTTTAATATCTTCTACTAAAGCTTTCACTAACATTTTGTCTGTTAATCCGTATTCTTTGCATATTTTTTCAAAGCCTTTACTTTCTGTTAATTTTTGTGGAGTTTTTGATGTCTTATCTGTATATCCTGCATCTCTCATTGCTTTACTTACTATTCCACCATTTTCCACTATATTATTAACTGCTTTTTTTTGTCTTTCTGTTGCCATAATTCTTTATCCATTCAAATAAATCCTCAATCTTTTTAAACTTTGGGCTTAATCCATCAATAAAACATTCTCCTTTATAGAAACTTAATCCTTGCTTGAATTTCTTACCACGCAATTTATTAAATTCATCTATTTGTTTAGTAGTAAACATATCTCTTATAACCACTCGTTGGTAACAGCTTGTTTAAATAAAGCGTGAGCTCCTTAATAAAATTGTTGTTGTCTGTTCCGAGCGAGTAGTTATAGCAAACATGTTTGTTATCATAATGAAAACTCCCAGCCTTTAAGTTCTGGAAGTGAAGGAATATGTTTTGTGATTAAGCCAGTGGTGTCCTACTCTCCCCAGCTTACTATCGCTCACATCTAACCATAGCATATTTCAAGCCCAAACGCAATAAAACATATACACAGCATATAACTCAACGAAATAAGGGTTATTAGCCTGTGGAGAACTTTATTGCGTGATTTTATTTTCTAGTTATACTTAATCATGACTAACTTTAAAACATTACGAATAAGAACTGTATTTAGTTTTTCAAGTACTGTTTTTAAAAGTTGTTCATCTATTAAACCTTGCTCTTTTGAGTAGGGTTTTTTAGTTAAGTTGTGGAGGAACTGAGTTTAACAGTTTACTAGGCAACTCTAAAAAGCTAGTAAAGATTTAATCCGACCATACTCATACCACACCTATATACGCAGAAGTATTAAGCAATAATGAACCACACTCGTAAAGAGGAGGGCAAGATACTGCGGAATAGGGAGGGAGAGGGGGAAGGGAGTTAGGGGAAGAACCGAGGGAGGTTATTATGTACTACTATAGGTACTACAAATATGAGCAGAAAGATAACATACAAAAACTATAACTTCAGATTGCATAAAGACACTAAGTTAAAGCTATCAAAGGAGAAAAAGAAATCAGGGAAAAGTTGGAACTTATTTATATTAAGTTTATTAGAAAAACAATATGGACATACAAGTAAACGATAATGGTGTATTAAAAAAGGTTGGCGAGCTGACAGATAATTTCTTCTACAAGGAAGTTAATTCTTCAAGACACTTATTAAAGGCGACAGACTCTTGGGGATTAGACTACACAACCCTTAAAGACCTTGTAAAGAAAAAGGCTGAAATACATTACTACGACATAAACAAGGGAGTCCATTACTACACAACAGCAGAAGAATGGTGGAAGAAGAAACATGTATTTAATCTAGGTCATGGGGTACAAGCATTTTTAGAGAGAAAATATTGGGTAGAAACTATATGGTAAAAACTATTATGAAAAAAACTATATTCAAAGTCAGATGTAAATGTGGTTCAACTGCATTCTTCGTAGAGGAAAAAAACTTATTTGAAACCACCTTATCCAGTAAAGGAATTTTAAATGTTGTTGATGTTAAAAACAGTCCGTTCAAAATAACCTGTAAAAATTGTATGAAAAGATACAAACTAACTGACTTTAACGGTCTTAGTTATCGTTCTACTATTTACAAGAATAAAGACATTGAGAGAACAGACAAGAGAGAGCAACATACTATAATGGTCAGGGAAAAGATGGCGAAAAGGGCTGTGGGAAACTAGCTTGACGTAAGCAACACGTTTGCTATTATTAAGTATAAACAAATATGAACAAACAATACTACAACGGACTCCAAATTGAAGTCTATAAAAAAGTAGAAAGCGAGGAGATTAATATGTCAGAGGGGATAGTCTTCCTCGGCATACTATTCGCACTATTTTTCAGCCCTTGGTTATTCTAATGGAATGTCCAATCTGTAAAGGTGATGGTGTGGTTTACGAAGACGAGTTTGAATATGGTAGGAGAGTAAAAGGAACTAACGAAGTACCTTGTGAGAAGTGCGAGGGAACAGGAAAAATTGAAGAATAAAAATATGACAACAGAACAACAAGTAGAGCAAGCAGACACATTAAGAGATGAAAGCGAAGAAGAAAATCACCCAGTTAATATATTAATGCCATGACAATTTATATAAAACTAGCAGAAGCTAGAAAACTTGTAAGAGAAACTAAACATACAAAGAAAGGCAGAAATACATACAGTAAGTATGATTATTACACCCCCGAGCAAGTAGAATTGATTGTTTCAGAAGTTTGCGAAAAAACAAAGCTATTGCCTATCTGTAATTTAATTAGAAACGAATATGGACTTTATCAAGAGTTAATCCTTGTAGATTTAGAAAATCAAGAAGAACAATTACCATTTATAATGGCTACTGAAAAAGGAGAAATCACAGCCACCAATCAAACACAGCAAATGGGTGGAACAGACACTTATTCAGAAAGATATATCAAAATGAAAGTTTTTCAAATCAAGGATAATAATTTAGATTTTGATGCACAAGAGCCAAAGAAAGAAACAAAAGAAGTTAAAAAGACAATCCAAACTGCTATCCCAACTGCTGACGATTTAGATTTGTAAACTTAATTTTATTTATGATATTCAACGAAGAACTCCATACATATACCCATAATGGAAAAAATCTAATACCAGTTTCCACTTGGTTAAAACAATATGTACCAGAGTTTAAAAAAGACATTATATCAAAAGCTGTGGCGAAAAAGCAAGGAGTTAGCCAAGACCTAATTTTAAAGAAATGGGATACCAAAAGAGATTTGGCGGCTAGTTATGGAACTTGGTTACACAAAAGCATTGAATACTATTTGAAGTACGACAAAGACTTTAGAAACTCGGCAACAAAAGCCTTTAAGAAAGTAATGTCAGAAAATCAATACTACTCCGAGGTAATTGTACATGACAAAGAAGTTGCAGGAACTATTGACCTTATAGAAGTTATAAAAAAGGGAGAAGTGAAAATCATAGACTTCAAAACCAACGAAGATTTAAACAAAGGATATGGCAAACTACTTTCCCTATACTCCGCCAATGATAATATCCCACTAAATAAATATAAATTACAACTCTATAAGTACAAGGAACTTTTAGAGGGTATGAAAGATGTGAAAGTTGTTGGTGTGGAAATCTGGCATTATGTTAAAGGGAAATTTAAAATAATAGAAATAGATAAATTATGAGTAAAATACAAATAGAAAAAATAGGCATCTTTGAAAACAATAAAGAGGGAGAAGCCTATATCACAAAGACAGGTAAAAACTACAAGAAGATTTTAGTTACTACAAGTAAGGGAGTTATAATTTCTGGTAGCATATTTTCTTCCGATGACCCTAGAACACTTTGGAAAATTGGCGACATTGTAGATTGGGCTGTTGAGCCAAGAGAATATCAAGGCACAACATATTACAACTTTGGAAACTTCAACGAGAAAGAAGCTAAAGGCAAATATCAATTACTTTCAAATAGGATAGAAGTGCTTGAAAAAATCGTTGCTGAGATGCAAGAAGGACTCCAAATGATAACTAACCCAACTAATGAGCCAGAAGCCCAGAAAAGTACCATAGAACCTGTCATACCAGTATTCCAAGAGCCACTAGACAAGGTCAAAGAGGATATTAAAAACGAGTTAGACGATATTTAACTATAATGCCCAGTAACGATGATTAAAAATGCTAAGCAAAAAGGAAACAAGTTTGAAAAGTTTATTGCTTCTGAAATAAGAGATTCTAAACTTGATAACACAGCCAAAAGACAACTTGGAAGTGGCAGCGGTATGTGGAAAGGAGATATTAATACTTCGCTTCCGTGGACTATTGAGGCAAAACATCAAAAGGCTTTACAATGGTGGGCTTCCATTGACCAATCTAAAAGAGAAGCTAATCAAAGTAATTCTAATCAAGATAATTGGGCTTTAGTTGTAAATGACCCAAGAAAAAAACCAGAGTTTAGTGATGTATATATTGTTATGGACTTTTGGAGATGGTTAGATTTATTAAAGTCAGACCAATCTCCGAAGATTAAAGAACCAGACAGAGCATTAAAATATGATTTAGAGCATTTAAGACAAATAGCAAATAAGATATTGAAACAATTATGAAGAAGCAATCAGTAAACTCAGCATTTAAGATATTTAAAAATCTTACGATGGCACTAATAGGAAAAAGCCAGAACACAATGAAAATCGGAGAGGGGTTTTATAAGCTGAAAAAAGACAATTATTATAAAACACTCTGTGAAAAAGATATGACTTGGTCATTATTCTACAAAACTTATCTGACGGAATATGAAATAGAACAAGCCCAAATTAGAAACTACGCTAGGGTTTATGAACATTTCCACGAGTATAATAAAGGTAAAATCCCCGCAATGAGAAGATTAACTTTACTACTCCCACATTTAGATAAAATAGATAAAGAAGAATATTACTACAAGGCATTAGAACAGACCCCACAGGATTTTAGCAACGAAGTTAATATGTTAAAAGGAAAACCTAATCAAGAAACCTGTGAACATGAGATAGGAGAAACTTGGGGGAAGTGTAAGAAGTGTAATAAGAAAATGAAACTATAATTAAAAAATATAATAAACCTATGAAAAATAAAATCATAACATGGATAGTAATAACTATTCTGTTGATAGTATCAGTCTATCAATACAACCAAATCAAAAAACTAGAAACAACAACAAGTCAAATTATCAATGAAATCTTAATCTTTGGTAAAGACGGAAAACCTTTATTAAACGCTAATAAACAGCCAATTACTGTTGGGGATTTAATTTCGCAACAGATTCAAAAGGCAGAATGAAATTTATATTAACAATCTTAATCTTATTAGTCTTGATTCCTGTTGGAGATTATATGATACCAAGGTACGAGAATGTAACTATGATTTGCACTAATCTTCTTTCACATTATTGGGATGGAAGCCGTAACGGGTGTCATACTCCTAATTTATTTGACAAGATAATTTCATCTAAGTGTAAAAATGTAACTTATACTGCAAAAGTTCCAATAACAAAAGCAGAGTACATAGCTAATAAGGAAGATTCAACTTATCATGTATCTGGTATTCAACTTTATTATGAAGATGGAAGTTGTCTCAAAAATAACTATTACCGTACCGTAGAAGGGACACAAGTTGTCTGTGCAGCAACATATAGAAGACAAACTAAAGAAGCATTTAGCTTTAAATAAACTATGAAAAAAATATTAACATTAATTATATTGGCAATAATAATCTTTACTCCTTTCCAAAAGGTATGGTTAAATGAGTTAGTTAATGCAGAAATATTGACACACGCAGGCGGACCAATTCTTACTTATAGTAGTTTTACACAAGAAACATTTTCAATATATCAGTTGATTACATATAAAGGTCGCTATGAGCCTGTTGAAAAATTATGAAAAACGACTTAAAAATAACCTATAAAGGAAAAGAGATTGAAATCTCAAAGGAAACAAGGGAGAGTTTTTTAAAAGCCCTTGTAAATAAAAGCAGAAAGCCAGAGAAAGGAGATGAGTATTGGTCAATAGTTTCAAACGGAATATTTCCTCAAACTTGGGACAATAATGAAACTGATATTGCTCGTTACAACTATGGCAATTGCTTTAAAACAGAAGAAGAAGCACAGAAAGAATTAGCCAAACGCGAAGCAATAGTCAGAGTGAAAGACTATATCTACGAGAACTTTGGAGAGTTTGAGCCAGATTGGGAAAATGATGATGAATGGAAACTTACCATTCATTATTGTTATGAAATAATGACACTTGAATGGTCTTTGGACTATAGCGAAAAACACTATTCCTCTATTGGATATTTGCATACAGGCGTAGACTGCGACCAACTAATTAAGGACTGTAAAGAAGATTTAGAACTAATATATAAATAAATTATGAACAACAATACAGGAATAGACAACAGCGGTGATAGGAACAGCGGTGATAGGAACAGCGGTGATAGGAACAGCGGTGATAGGAACAGCGGTCATTTCAACAGAGGTGATAGGAACAGCGGTTATTACAACAGCGGTAGTTACAACAGCGGTGATAGGAACAGCGGTGATAGGAACAGCGGTCATTACAACAGCGGTAATTGGAACAGCGGTTATTACAACAGCGGCAGTTACAACAGCGGTGATAAGAACAGCGGTTATTACAACAGTGGTAATTACAACAGCGGTTATTACAACAGCGGTTATCACAACAGCGGTTATCACAACAGCGGTAATTGGAACAGCGGTCATTACAACAGCGGTATGTTCAATACAGACGAACCTAAAATGAGAATATTTAACAAAGAAAGCGATATGACTTTCACAGATTGGCAGAATAGTGATAGTTATATTTATTTTAATATTCCACTAACAGAATATATTCAGTATTCAGATATGACACACGAACAAAAGAAAGAACACAAATACGCTGAAACAACAAGTGGTTGTTCAATAACATTAGAATACAAAGAAGCTTGGGCTAAATGGTGGGAAAAAAATCAAGACAAAAAAGAGAAGATTAAGAACCTACCTAACTTTAATGCAGATATTTTTGAAGAAATCACAGGAATTAGAATTGACGCACCAGAAGAAATGGTAGAGATTGACGCACCAGAAGAAATGGTAGAGATTGACGGCAAGAAATGGTCTAAAGCCATAATCAAAGAAGCTCTTAAAAACCACGCAAACTAATATATAAGTAAATTATGAATACATATAGACACGGAGAAATATTACTCCAACAAATAAAAGAACTGCCAAACGATTTAAAGAAATCTGAAAGTAATATATTTGCTAAAGGTTCTCACGGACACAATCACTCCATAGACAATGGACAATTATATTCGGGTGAAGAGAACCAATATCTGGAAGCGAAAAACACAAGCCTTTTGCACACTGAACATAGCCCAAAAGTTGGAGATGCAAAAATAGAAGACGGATTCTACAAACTAATAACGCAGACAGAATTTACAGTTGAGGGGTTAAAGCCTGTTGTTGACTAATAATATGATTGATAAAGAATTAGGGTATTCACCCAAAACACAAAAACTAATAGACAAGCTTTGCAAAATAGCAGAAAGGCAAAGCTACACGCTCAAAAAGAAAGAAGCAGAAGAAACAATTTTGAAGACTTACGATTTATTGGATTTGCCAAGACCACAAAAGATTAAATGGTTCACGTATATTACAGATGAATTTTCAGACAGTGCTTCCAGTGCTTCCAGGGCTTCCAGGGCTTACAGTGCTTCCAGGGCTTCCAGTGCTTCCAGGGCTTCCA
>Ga0075125_10000520_pt1 | contig 17183 bp, 25 predicted proteins | sample AntAceMetag02UKN_FD_69810 | JGI IMG/M metagenome (GOLD analysis project Ga0075125, IMG submission 69810) | Saline lake microbial communities from Ace Lake, Antarctica - Antarctic Ace Lake Metagenome 02UKN | ecosystem: Environmental > Aquatic > Non-marine Saline and Alkaline > Saline | place... | reverse complement strand
AGGCGAGTTCAAGTAATTATTTCAACGGAACAATAGACGAAGTAATGATATTCAATCGTTCATTATCTTCAACAGAGATAAAAGAACTTTATGTTAAAGGAAAGGCAAATTGGAATTATACAGATTATCAAGAATATAATAGTGAAAATGAATTTAACATTTCTACTTCAACTACAAATTTATTACCTTCAATTAAGTTAGATAGTAATACAAATAATTTTTCAACATCATCAATATTTGGAGATTTAGAAATTAATTTTTTTAATAATGTAAAACCAGTTTGTAATTTAATTTCAATTAGTCCTTCTGATATTGAAGAAAATTCTACAGGAACTTTTGAGATATTAATTAATTGCACAGATTTAAATGGAATTAATATATCAAGAATGGCTTTTATGAGAACGATTAGTGCAGATTTAACAGAACCAAATTATGCCTATATTAGACCACCAAGTAATAATAAGGGGTCAACAAATGGTTATTATCCCGGAGAATATATTTTTAGAGCAGATGGTAGGGGAGATAATAAATGGTATGATAATTATATGATTAATAGTTCAACTTATTTATTTTCAGATAATTATACTTGGGCGGCTATTGGAGAAGATTCCAGTAAAGTTACAATTACTAATGGAAGTAATTGGGCTTTGTTTAATTATACTGATTCAGTTGAAGCAAGTGCATTTAGAAATTATATACCTTTATCTCGTGGATATTTAGAAAAAGCAGAAAAACATAATTATACCATTTATGCAAATAATCCAATTTTAATTAAAATTTGGGATTTAGAAACTGAAAGAGGAATAAAAAATTATACACGAAGTATTTTAAGAAATTTTGGATATACTGGTAGCCCTGAAAAATTGTTAAATAGCTATTATTGTAATTCAAGTTATAATTTAACAGGCGGAATAAAACCACAATATGATTCGTCTAATTGTGTTTATGTTAGTTCTATTGATGAAACAGATTTAGATACTATTTATTATACAAGCAGAAATAGTAGTTATTCAAAAGCATTTGGAAGTGTAATTAATGGAAGAATAGGTGGTATTGATACAACTTCAAAAGGGTATGTTTATTATTATAGTAGAACTAAGAGAGATATAAATAATTCTTGGAATGTAAAATATGCTAATAGTTCTTCTGGAACAAATGTAAGTTTTAAAGATTCAAAACTTGCTTGGACATCAACAGATGGTGGAGTTACTTGGACAGATGCAGAATTTACACCAGATTATTCTGCTAATGGAATAACAAGTGGAGATATTTTTCAAATTGGGTTTTTTGCAGAAGATAATGTTTATGGAAATTTCTTTTTAAATAAAACTTTAATTCTTGATGAAATAGGTGATGTAAATTTTCCAATAGGTTCTCCGAGTATCTTTTCATATATACAAGGCATAATAGCAGAACATGACCCTACTGAAGGTAACCAAAATTTAAATGGAACTTATTATGACAATATGACAATTCATATTAATATTGCTCTTGACCCAGATAGTGTTGGAAATGTAACTCATAATTTAACTTTAAGAAATACTGACGGAACTTTTAACTATACAATTAATGGAAGTTTTAAATCTCCTGATGATTCTGATTTACATATTTATTTTAATACAATTAATGTTCCTGATGGAGAATACAAAATGAATGTTACTGCAACTTCTGGTGATAATGCAAACGATATTCAAAGTTATTTAAGTGGGAATAATTTTACTATTGATAATAATCCTCCGGACATAATTTTTGATACTGGTTCAACTCCATCTGGAGATTTTGACCAAGAATATATTATAACAAACATAACTGCAACTGAATATGGTGTTGTAACTATTTCAAATATTACAACAAGGTTATATAATTCTACTCACGATTTAATACAAAGTAATTTTACAAGTGGAAGTGATAACCAATATACTTATTTTGATGGAACATTACCTGATGGAACTTATTATATAAATTCAACAGCTTGTTCTTCTACTGGAAGATGTAATGATACTGAAACAAGAACATTTTTATTAGATACTACTTCTCCTGTTTTTAGTAACTACGCTGAAAGTCCTATTGACCCTGTAATTTATACAACTACTGCAGAATATATTTTTAACATATCTGTTTCAGGAACTAATATAAATAGTGTTTGGATTGAATGGGAAGAAGTTAATACAACTCTTGGAAACACTGCTACATCTTACTCAACAAATAAAGGTAATCTTGGAGTGGGAACTTATAGTTATTGGTGGTATGCAAATAATTCAGCTGGAACAACTACTAAGTCAGATGTTTATAGTTATAGTGTTACACAAAATGATAGTGATGCACAACTATGGTTAAATGGTATTCAAAATAATTTAAGTTTAGAGGAGTGGGAAGTTTTAAATCTTGCAGGTTATTTTAATGGAGAGATTAATGGTGTCCTTTATGAAAATGGAACTATAATTAATAATGGTTCATCACCTCTAACAAATACAAGTTATCTTCCTGGTGTTGGATATTATAATTATACTTTAATTTATCAAGGAACTACTAATTATTCAGCGAGTTTTATGACTTGGTTTTTAAATGTAACAAATCCAAATCCAACCATTACAATTACTAATCCAATTGAAGATGGTTATAAATCTGTCCAACCAGTTACATTAACTATTAGTGGAAGTGAACCATTAGATACTTGTTGGTGGAGTGTTAATGCAGGAGGAAGTAATAATACATTTACACCATACTCCACAACGATGAGTGGATTAACTTTAGGAACTATTTATTCTGTAACAACTTGGTGTAATGATACAACTGGATTAATTGGAAGTGAGACTAATAGTTTTAATTTTGGAATTGAAACAACTGACTCAAGATATTATTTATATATTTTTACTTTTTTAATTGGATGTTTATTATTATGTATTGGTTATTATATGGGCGACCCAATTATAACTTTATTTGGTGGAATTATATTTATTGTATTGGGAATAATCTTTTGGACAATAGGTTATCCTAACTTAACTAATGAAATGTTAAAACAATCATTATCTTTTGTATTATGGGGAATTGGTGCATATATTATGACGAGGAGTTCTATGGAAATAGGAGGATTTAATTAATGATACCAACTATCTATCTTGTTATTTCTGTAGCATATATTTTATTTTTAGTAAGTGTGTTTATGGAGAGTGAGATTATAACAATCTTAACAGGAATGTTAATGATGTCAATAGCAGTTTTTATTTTTATTAATGGAATAGATATATTTAATAACTTTGCAAGTATTATGATAGCAGGGGTTACCTTTGGTTTAGGTTCATATATTGCTGTAAGGAGTAGTATTGAATTAATTAAATAATAGGAGGTTAAAATGGCGAAAGAAGAAATAAAAGAAGAAAAAGAGAATTTGGAAAAAGAGAATTTAGAAAAAGAGAATTTGGAAAAATATAATTTAGTTGAACTCTCAACTCAAACAGGTGTTTTTGTAAAAGATTCAGATGGAATTGTTTATGATGAAAAAGCTATGCTTTGTAAAATTCTTAATGAACTTGCAAAACTAAGAAAAGCTTTAGGATAAATGATACAATTATTATTTGATTATTTAAATGAGAAAGTAATTATACTTATAGATGGAAAAAATATTAGGTTTGGGAAAACAGATTATGGTGCTCAAACTACAACAATAGATGGGCTTCAATTAAATTATTCTGGTTGTATAAAAGAACATCCAGATTTGAAAGGTGATTCAGATTGGAGAAAAAAATCTATTAAAAGATTTAAGTATGCTATAAATAAATTAAATAACGAAGAAGAAATAAGTAATTATATTATAAACGATTTAAGGAAACATAATTACATTCCAAAACTAAAACAAAAACAAGGGTTTAGACCAGTAAAAATATGACACTATTTGATAACTTAATTGTTGTAGGAGTATTTTTTACAATAGGAATTATTGCTTATTGTAAAGTTACTGGTAGAACCTTCTCCGATTTTGTAAAGGAATTAAAAGAAATATTTGAAGATAAACAGGAGGAATATATATTATGAATAAGTTAATTAAAACAATCATTGCAATATTTGGTGCTACAAATGTTATTTTTAATGTTGCTACACCAATAATGTTAAGTTTAGCTATTATAACCATAACACATATTGGTGGATTTTATACATCTATGTTTGTGATTGCTGGAATTATATCTACATTATATCGTGCATTAGATGTTGCGTTTTTAAGATAGAACGGAGGTAAAATAAAATGAAAGAAGAATACGGAAACATACCAAGTAGAGATAGTTCACATAATGTCCATTCCTTTTTGGATAAAGTTACAAAAGCAACAGATACTATTAAAACTGGTAATTTAACAAATGATGAAATAGGATTACCCAGTTTACCTATTAGAACTTATAAAGAATTATCTTTATTTTGTAGAGAAGTTGCAAACATGGAATATTTTGCGAAATACTTTGATGCGAAGGCAGAAATATTAACATCAACTTCATTATCAAAAGATGCAAAACTTTTAAATTTAGCAGTTATCCAAAAGAAAGAAGTGGAGGATAAAACTAAACCACGGGTTGAAAATAAAGGTTGGTTTAAGAAAAAACCATCCTCTCAATCTGTAGATAATTTATAAGGAGGTGCAAAAATGTCAAGTAGTTTAACAGATGAATTAGCAGAAATTAAAGAACTTTTAAAAACTAATAATAAAGTTAAGAAACCTAAAAAGTTTAAGTTACCTTGGAGTGCAAAGGTTGGTAATAGTAAACTAAAAAGAGGTTATGTAACTATTCAAGTTATAGAAGAAAATGGTTCTCTTAGTTTTAGAAAAGAACCAATTGTAGATGGAACTATTAAATTAAAAGATTCGTATCATGCTATCGCAGATATGGATATTTTATATTATAAAGGTAAACCTTTTATAATTCAAGCAAAAAATAAGTTGAATCCCTATAATCCTTTAAGAGGTGAACATGAAACCTATGGACAAAAATATGTTATGGCTCGTATGGAAAAAGATAGAATCATTGGTAAAAAGAAGTTAGGATTGGGCGTTGGAATTGGTGCGTTAGTAATTGGAGCGGTTATAATTTATGCTTTGATAACAGGAGGAACATAATGGTAGGTAATTGGATGAATTATAATAGAAGTGGAGATATGATAGAAGTTACTATTCGTTCTTCAAGCTTTCAAAAAATAGATTCGTTCCGTTGTCCATTAAGCGATACTAAAAGATTAAATTATATATTTAGAACTTTAAAAAAGAAATATGGAGTTACAATAGATATTTCAAAAGAAGAAGATTTAAAGTGGTTGAAGGGGTAACACCCTTTAACTACTTCTAAGTAATAATATTAATATAAAGGTTTTATAAAGTTTGAATAAGTTAAAATAATATGGATTTAAAAGATACTATATTTTTAAGTGGGATTGTAATTTCTATAATTGGAATTTTTACAATGTTATTAACTCCCCTTTGGAATCCTTGGAATCAAGTTGCAGGTGGTTCTTTATTTATTGGAATGCTAATGAGTTCTTTAAGTCAAATGGAATAATTCAAGCACTATTTAAAAACTAATTCTACATGTAATTTTAATGGAGAAATTTATTAAAATTAAACCAATTATAAATAAGAAGAATGGACAGATAAATCTCTGCCTACCTAAAAAGAAATTAAGCAAAGATATTCTAAAAGAAATTAAAAAAAAGGGGTCTATTAAAATTAAATTTGGGAGGATAATTTAATGGTATCTATTGCACAAGCTAAACAAGAAATTGCAAGGGCTCAATTAGAAGCAACTAAAAGAAGGGCTGAATTACAAACTCAACAAAAACAATTAGAATCGCAACAAAAGAGTGTTAGAACTCAATCAGCGTTAAGAGGAAAAGGAATGAGTGCAATGGTTCAAAGAAAACAAGTTGAAGTTGGTGTGCAAAAAGGTCAAATAGAAATTGTAGGTTTAAGGAAAGAATTAACTGGTTATGAACAACAATTAGCAAAAGCTTCTAAAGAAATTGCTCAAGCAGAAGCAGAACAATCAAGACATAAGAGAACTTATGAACAAGCCAAAAGTTTAGCAGGTAAAGGAGAATCTGGTGCATTTGCAGTAGCAATGAGTAAAGACCCTTTGTTAAGAAAATACTATCAACAAATTAAATCTCAATCAAGAAGTGCATCTGATGTTAGAGAATATGCACAAGCAGTTAAAGATTATAAGGAAGCACAAATAGGGCTTAAAGATTTTGAAAAGAAATACCCCTCTGAAAAACTAATTAGAAATAAACAAGGAGAAGTCATGGGGGTAGAATCTGGTGCTCTTGGAATGAGTATGCATGTTGAGGGTTATAATAAAAAAATAGAAAAATTACAAAGAGTTGCGGAAGCAAAACGACAATCTGTTAGGAAATTTCAAAAAGTAACAGGAGTAAGTAAAATGGCCGCATTAAGTATTGGGGTGAGTAAATATGTTCCAACAACTATAGATAAATTAAAAACATTTCAAAGGGGAGTTTGGGAAAAGGTTGATGTAAAATTGAGTAAGGGGATTCCCTCTAAAGTTAAAAGATTTTTAACAGATAGGGGTGAGAAAGAATATTATTCTCCACCAACAAAAGTTACTATTGGTGGCGGACAAGAAACTAAATTTGAAGTTCCAAGAGGTTCAATATTAAATGTTGCTGCAGCACCAGGAGAAATGGCACAAGAGGGTGGTATAATATCTCGAAAGGTAACAGAGATTGGTTTAACAAAAGCAGGTGCAAGTAAGAAAGTTGTAAAATGGGGAGGTTTTGGTGCGGGAGTTACTGGAACGATTGTAGGTTATGGGGCTTTATCTGTTGTTCCTGGAGGAAGTGCATTAGTTTCTACAACAATGGTTGCAGGTGGAACTAAAACTATGATAGATAAAACTAAATCACCCTTTAGTAGAACTCTTGGATTAGTAGAAGCAGGAATTGGAGGTAGAGTTGGTTATAAGGTCGGTAAAAAATATTTAAAAGAAACTATAACAAAATATGAAGTTATTAGACCAACTAAAACTCCTAAAGGTAAAGAAGTTAAATGGACTAAAATTAAGGGGGATAAAACAACTAAATTAAGTTCCTATAAAGTTAAGGGAGAATATACTCCCTCAATAAGAAAAATAGAAACTACAAGGTTTAGAGAAATATTAAAACTTAAACCAAAAAAAGAAACTATAATTAAACCAAGAAAATTCTCTGTTAAAACAATTGGTGCTGCAGAAGATAAAAAACCTTTTTTAGTTATGGAAACAATTGAAGGTAGGAAGTGGGGAACTATCTATGAGATGAGGGGTGCACAAGTTCCAAGAAATTTAAGACAATTAAGACAATTACCAAAGGCAGAAAGATTAGCTTGGCAAAGAATGGCAGAAGCAAGAACTGGTAGACCTGTTTCTCTTAAAAGTGTTCCATTAGTATTAGAAAAAGAAACATCTAAAATAGGTGGTGTAGTTTTACAAAGAAGGATAGGAAGATTAAATTTAAGAACAAAAACATTAACTGTTAAACCTTATGATATGAAAGTAACAGCAAAGGCAACTGCGACAGAAATAAAAACCCTTAAACAAGTGGGGGATATTAAAGTTTCAAAGGCAGAATCTTACTTTAAAGATATAACAAAAACTCAAGAAACAAGAATGGTTGGAGAAACTCCAAAGATTAAAACAACTATCTTAGAATATCAAAAACCAATAGTTAGTAAAGATAAAGGTTTTGAGATTATTATTAAAAGAGATTCAGGAGTTACTATTACCGATTCAAATATAATCTATCCAAAGGCAATTAAAAAAACTCCTTTTGATACAACTATTCAAAAACAAACAACTAAATTTGTTCAAGAACTTCCAAAGCCAACTGCTCCTAAACCCTCAAGATTATATCCAACAACCAAAGTTGTTAAAACAAAACCAACTACTCAATTACTAAAAACATTTGTTGGGGCTAAATCAATTTATGCAGGAAAGGGGATGTATGAACTTACAAATATTTCTGGAACAGGATTAACACAAGGATTAAAATTAGGAATGGGAACTAAACAATTACCTACTCAAAAAATTAAAGTTAAACAATTACAGAAATTAAAACAGATAATTAAATTAAAACAAAAACCACAAGTTAAACAATTTCAAGGGGTTAAATCAGTTCAAGGTGTTCAATCAAAAGTTAAATTAGGATTAAAACAAAAGATGAAAGTAAAACAAGTTCAGAAATTACAACAACTTCAAAAAATATCACAAACTTCTCAAGTTACAAAAACACCAACACCAATAAAACCTAAACCAAAAATTATAATTAAACCAAAAATTTCCGAATCTATTGTTTCAAAATCTGGAAAAACCAAAATTACTAAACAAGGAGATTTATATAAAGTTTATTCAAGAAGATATGGTGAATGGATAAAAGTAGGAACTGCTATAAATCTTCAACAAGCAAAAACTATTGGAAAAAGATATGTTGAAACTACATTAGGAGTTAGTGTAAGAGTTGCTAAAGAAGGTAAGTTACAAAAATTAGGAGATATGGGTTTTGGATTTAGACCATCTAAAAAAGAAAAGTTTACTGCAATACAAAAAAGGAAGTTTAGATTAGGAACTAAATCAGAAGTTAAAGAAATACAAATGTTTGCCAGAAAGAAAACAAAAAAGAAAACAAAAAAGAAAAAGGCAAAGAAAATGTTTAAATTTTAAAATGAATAAGAGAGGACAATTAGTTTATTTTTTTATGGTGGGTATTATAATTATAATTTTAGGTTTAGCTTTTGCACCAGTTTTCCAAGAGTTTATAACAATAGCACGAAATGATACTACTACAACAACTGTTGGTTTAAATTGCACCAATCCTAATATAGGAAATTTTGATAAAGCAACATGTATAATAACAGATTTAAATTTATTTTATTTCATAGGTGCTATTGTTATGATTGGTTTGGCAATTATTGGAGGTTATAAAATATTCAAATGAACAAACGAGGAAATGGATTAGCTATTGGATTTTCAGTTATAATTGGTTTAACCTTTTTTATGATTGGTATGTTATTTGTTAATTTTTTACAACCTGAAATAACAAGGGCTGTTGGAACAAATGGATTAGATTGTTCTGGAAATATTAGTGATGGTTCAAAACTTACTTGTTTAGCAATAAGTATTGTTTTACCTTACTTTTTTATAATAATTATAAGTATTGCTGTTGGAAAGGTAACTTGGAGGTTTATTGGTTAAAATGATACAAAAACACCGACGAGGAAAAAATAAAACTCATTTTAAAGCACGGAGAGTAATCTTTTTAGTTGGGTTAATGGTTTTACTTGCCTTATTTTCTGCACAATCTGTTTCTGCTTGGGATTTTGATAATGTTAAAGATTATAATGAAAGTTTAAAAGAAATTACCATAACTAATGCCTTGGGATTCGGAGATAAGATTGCAGATATTAGATTAATTACACCAATTAATTTTAATGTAATAGATGAAGGTGAAGGAATACTTCAAAAAGTTGCAGAGTTTCAAATAAATAGTAATGAAGAATATACTAATGTCTTTAAAGAGATGGAATTTTTTAATGTAAATGATTTAAATATAAATATTGATAGGAAATTTATTTATAAAAAGAAAGTTATTATTGGGCAGGAGGAAATTATAGATTATAATACTACTTGTTTATTTCAAATTAATCCTAATAAGTTAAATGGAACTTTAGTTGAAGTTTGTAATAAAGTTTTTATTGGAAAACATCAAGAAGATATTTATGAATGGAAGAACTTAGATAATGAATTAGTTTTATTAAATAAAGGAAATATAACTATTGGTATTTTTACTGATGTTCAGAAAGATGATAATGTTGAATGGATACCAACCTTATATGGAGTTAGAATTGAGGAATTTGCTACATGGACAGAAAGTTTGTATAATGGAATAGTAGGATATTATAATTTTAATGAAACTACTGGAACTAATGGTGAAGAAATAATATTTGAAACAAATAATTGGACACTTATGGGGGGTGTAGATTGGACAACTGGTTTAATTGGGAATGGTTTAGAATTTGGAGGAGGTGATGAATGGCTTAATGCAACTCCTATTCTTAAAGATGGTGCTTCAGATTTTTCAGTAAGTTTATGGATTAATACCTCAAGTTTAGATGCAACAATGCACTTATTTAATTATGATACTATTGATGCAGATGGAAATAGATTTCTTATTTATTTAGCAAGTGGTGATTCAGTTGCAGCATCAATTGCAGGTGGTTCAGCTATTGGAAATCTAAATCATACTAATTATTATAATGATAGTAATTGGCATCATATTGCATTTACAGCAAATAGTTCTGGACAAAGTTATCTTTATTATGATGGGGGGATTGTAGCAAGTGCAGGTGGTTTTAATGCAAATTTAAAGAAATCTGGAGAGTTAGAATTTGGAAGGGATTATAATGGAGTTTTACCTTATGTTGGTTTAATGGATGAAATGGGATGGTGGGATAGAAGTTTATCTACTGATGAAATTACTAATTTATATACTAATTCATATAATTTAAGTAGTAGTAGTATAGGTATAATTCTTTCAACATTAAATACTCCAACAGCTAATCAATCCATATATAAAAAATCCATATATGAAAACCAAAATTATACTTTTAATATAACCAGCAGGGCTTATAATGGTGGCGTGTTATTTAATTTGTTATTTAATGTTAGTTTATATATTAATGATTTATTTGTTGATTATAAAAATATTAGTGGTTCAGAAAATGAAAGTAATTTTGATGTTAGATTAAATGATTATTCTATTGGAACAAATAATTGGACGGCAATAACTTGTAATATTGATAATATTTGTGACACTGCTACTTATGATTTTAAGCTTGTTCCATATAAAAAAAATAGTGAAATCTATAATTCTACTACAACAGAAACAAAATCTGAAACTTTTAATATAAATATTTCTTCAAATGGTTTACAAAGTGTTACTGGAAATTTAATTTATAATGGAACAAGTTATACAGGAACTAAAACTGGGAATAATAATGAAATGATATTTAGTAAATCTATGGATATTCCTATTGGAAATGTAACCAACCCATTTCATTGGAATGTAACTATTGGAAATAATACTTATTCAATAACATCAAATAACCAAACTGTTAATTTATTAAACTATTCTTTATGTGATGCTACTAATAATGTAGTTTTTATGAATATTACTTTTAAGGATGAAACAGATGATAGTGTTATTAATGCTTCTATTCCTACCTCCTCGTGGGTTTATTATCTTGGAGAGGGGAGTGTAAATAAAAGTTATACATATATTAATACTGGAGAGGAATCAAACTATACTTTTTGTTCAACTCCAGCTGATGAAACATTGAATGTGGAATATACAATGCGGTATGAATCAACAGGTTATCCTCAAAGAACTTTTGGAGAAACATTAAGTTTAACAAATTCTACTCTTGAAAAGGTTTTATATTTACTTGCAAGTGGTGATGGACAATATGTAACCTTCCAAGTAATAAATACAGCAACTCAAACTATAAGCGGTGTGTTTGTAAATGCTACAAGAACAATAAGTGGGTCAGAAATTTTAATTGGGAGTGGAAATACTGATGCAAGTGGAACTATAACCTTTTGGATGAATCCAAATTTTGCACATAATTTAGTGTTTGAAAAGGAAGGGTTTAATACATATTCTACTACTATAACTCCAACCCAAATAGATTATACTATAACTCTTGGTGGTGGAACTACCCCCTTAATTAAAGATTATACTAAAAATATTGAATACCCTATTAATCCAACTATTGATTTATTAAATAATAATACTAATTATGTTTTTAATCTCACTTTAAGTTCAAGTTATTGGGAGGTAACTGAATTTGGATTTGTATTAACTAATTCAACAAATTCAGCATTAGATTCTTCAACTATTTATTCTAATGGGGGAACTGCAACTACTACATTTAACACAAATAATTATAGTGAAATAACTATGAATTATTATTGGATAATAGAAGGTAATTATACTAATGGAACAAGAAGTTGGAAGGTTTATGATGATACTATTGGAAATGATTGGAGTGTTTTAAATTTTATAACTCTTGTTAAAACATATAAAGAAGATGGAATTTTTGGTTTAGATGATTTTGGTGTTGCAGTAATAACATTTATAATTATTTTTATTATAATTGGTATAATGGCGTTTAAATTTGGATTTGATAATGATGCAGGTTTAATAATTTTATTTGCGTGTTTAGTTGCGATTGCTGATTTCGGTTTTAACTTATTTCCATCTATTGGTTTGGGAACTATTCAAATAAATCATGTTGCTACAATAATAGTTGTGTTAATATCAATTACTATTTTAGTAATGGAGGGAAGAAAATGAAATTGTGGAGATATATGATTTTGATTACTACAATAATAATTTTATTTGAAATTTTTGGAATTAATATTACTGGTTTAACTACCTTATTAGGTGTGTTGGGTATTACTCAAGTTGGGGGGGTTTGGGCTTTTAATTTTAGTGCTTCATTATTTGTTTCAGAGATATTTGGTTCTATTAATGGGTTATTAACTCTTGCGGGGGCTGTAGGTGGAATTATTATTGGTAGAATAACCAATGCTACTCCTGAAAATTATATTATTCTACCTTTTATAACAGGAACATTATCACTATATCTAATGGGATTTACAAACATAATTAAATGGGCTTTAACTATTCCAAACCCTGTTGTAGGAATACCCATTTTTATTATCTTTGGAGTTTTAGCAGTTGGATATATAATTACATTAGTTGAATTTTTCAGGGGGACAGACTAATGGCATTTATTAACCCTTTAGATTTAGAGATGTTGTTAATTAATACCTTTGCAGGGAGTGGAATTATATTTGCTTTATTATCATTAGTAATTATATTAATAGTTGGAATTAAATGGAAAATGAAACTTAACTTAATTGGAATAATTATATTATTTTGGTCATTGATTATTGCAAGATATGAACCAAACTTACTATACATTTCTGTAATAATCTTGGGATTAATAATTGCAAAAGCAATAAGGGATATAATTGAGAAGTAAGCACTATTTAAAAAGAAAATAAGAGTAAATAAAATATGGGATTCAAAGAAGTAATGGCTAAATTTATGGGAAATGAAAGTGTTGATAAAGAAAGATTTGAAGAAATGCAAAGAGAACAAAGATTAAGAAATAAATTAATAGAAAGAACTAAAAATTCTGATGAAAGAGAATTAAAAAATTTTTTAGAAAAGGAAAGAAAAAAACAAATTAAAGAACAATTAAAAGCATTTAGAGAGAAAGAGAAGAAAGAGTATTGGGAGTCAAAGATGTTTAAGAATGAAAACAATATCTTAAAACAGAAAAACATCTTCGCTAACAACAAAAACATATTTAAAGGGGGAAAGAAATTATTTTTAAAATGAATAAATATTTATTTTTAAGTTTAGGGGGGGGAGATGTTAAATGGCTAAAAAAGAAAGTTTAGGTTTTATTGGTGCATTATTAATGGCATTTATCGGAATTATGGTAGCTATTGCATTATTTAATGGTGGAATAGTATCTAATGTTGCTTCAACAACTACTCTTGGAACTATAGAAAATGCTACTGTAACTTCTGCAGCTTCTGGAAGTGCTATTAGTTTAACAGGTAAATATGTATCTGATTTAACTGCAACAAATAATTCAGGTGGTGAAGTTATTCCTTCAAGTAATTACACCATTCAAAATAATCAAGTTGTTAATGGAGTATTAACCGCGAGATTATTATCTAATGAAGGAGCTGATTATCCAGGTCAAAGTTGGAATCTATCATATACATATCAACCAGATGGTTATATATCAAGTAGTGGTGGAAGAAGTATGGCTTCAATAATTATAGTATTAACTGCTCTTGCAATTGCAACTATTGGTTTAATCCTCGTTGGTAAATCTAAAATTCAAGAACTCGTAGGAAACTAAAATGAATGTTACAAAGGTTAATGTTGATTTAAAAACTATGAATAAAGTGGATAAAGATTTTGAAGATAAGGTTAAAAAAGCTGATAAAAAATTCAAGGAGTATATTAAGAAGTAAATTTATTGGGGGAAATTATCCCCCTTATTATTTTTTAATTAAATACAATTGGAGGAAAAATGGATGAATTAAAATTTTACGACTTAAAAGGGAAGAAATCTTTTGTTACTGATAAATATAGAATAGAAACAAGGAAAGGAAGAAGATTTGCTGTAACTAAAGCACCAAGCGGATGTGAATCTTGGAGAATAATTGGAAAGGCAAAGAAGTAACTTCTATTTGGGATATTCTTTGGAAAGGTAAAAGAAAGTATAAAGGTTTAGGTGGATTAGATAGGTGGAGAAGAACAAAAGGTTATTGGAATTTTAAGTAATCATACTCACCCTTACTGGGTGTAATCACCTCTTTTTCCCCATAAGAATATCCGAACTCATGATTTCTTTTCAAGAGTAGGGTTGGAGTCATCTGTAAAATTCTTATGGGTTAATTTTTATAAAAATAGTTCGCACAATCTATATATCTGAACTATTTTTTAAATTAATTTCTAAGTAATAACAACAAATATATAAAGAAAAGAGATTTAAAATAATCAAGAGGGAAAAAAGATGGACTTAATTAATTATATTGGACTTAAAGTAAAAATAATTCTTACTAACAATTATTATTTCATTGGTAAAGTTACTAATGCCGATGAAGAAGGTTTAGATATGATTGATATTAATCATAAGAAAGTTTCTTTAAAACAAAGTTCTATTTTAACTATTCAAGAGGTGGATGAATGAAACAATGGTTTTGTTCCTATTGTAAAAGAAGAAAAGAAACAGAAAATAATGTAGTTCTTGTTCAATGTAGATGTGGTAAACCTATGGAAGAAATAAAAGAGGATGATGATGGTAAAAACAACAAAAGAAATAATTGATAAAATTATAATTGATGGAAGAAATGAAGAACTTGGAATTAAAAAAGAAGAAACTGAAAAATTTATTACCTCATTTTTTGATAAAATTAATCTTGCTGAACAATTTATAAAACTTATACCATTATATTATGATGAAAGTGGATTGTGGTGGATTTGGAGAGAAAAAGATTTAAGGTGGGAAATGATTGATGATGTTGATATACTAAATCATATTAGATTTTCTTCATTTGCTAATGTTATTAGTTCAAAAGAAAGAACAGAAATCTTAATGGCTCTTAAACAAGTTGCAAGAACTAAAAAACCTCAAGAAATGAATAAAAATTGGATTCAATTTGATAAAATTATAATTGATATTAAAACAGGTAATAGATTTAAAGCATCATCTGAATATTTTATTACTAATCCTATTCCATGGGAAATAGGTTTAAGTAATGAAACTCCCGAAATGGATAAATTATTTGAATCTTGGGTTGGAAAAGATAATATTAAAATACTTTATGAGATAATTGCATATTGTTGTTTATCTGATTATCCACTTGAGAGGATATTTTGTTTGTTAGGTGGGGGAAGTAATGGAAAAAGTTGTTTTCTTTCATTACTAAGCACCTTTTTAGGCTTTAACAACATCTGTTCAACTGATTTGAACCTATTAGTTAAGAGTAGATTTGAATCTGCAAAATTGAGAGATAAATTAGCTTGTTTAATGGGTGAAACTGATTTTAATGATTTAACTTCTACACAATTATTAAAAAGATTAACTTCTGGAAAAGATACAATAGGTATTGAGTATAAAAATAAGGGGTTATATAATTATATTAATCATGCTAAATTAATAATTGCAACAAACAATTTACCTGCTACAAGTGATAAAACAATAGGTTTTTATAGGAGATGGATGATTATTGACTTTCCTAATGAATTTACAGAGAAAAAAGATATTTTAATTGACATTCCATTAAAAGAATATAATAATCTTGCATCAAAATGTATTGAAATTCTTGGAAATCTAATTACAAAGAGGGAATTTACAAATGAAGGGGATTATGAACAAAGAAAGAAAAAATATGAATCCAAAAGTAATTTCTTGGGTGAATTTATTAAAAAGAATACAATTTTTGATAATTCAAGTTACTTAACTAAACGAGATTTTTATAAAAATTTTGTTGATTGGAGTAAAGATAATCACCACAGGGAACTATCAGAAAGAATGGTTGGATTGTGCATGAAGAAATTAAATATTGAAGATGATTTGAAAAGATTGGATTGGCTAAAAGATGGTAAACAAATGGTCGCAAGGGTATGGATTGGGCTAAAATGGAAATAAGGGTTACAAAAATCAGAAAAATTACCCTCGGTTGTAACGCTTGTAACACAAGTAACCGATTATCTACTTTAATTCCCTATGCAAGAAGAAGTGGAAAGAAGGGTTACAAGAGTTACAAGAGTTACAAAATATTTTTATTGTGCAGAAAAAATAATGAAAATAAATGTATGTTCACAAAGAATATTAAAAAATGATAAAAAAACTAAGAAACAAAAGAATATGCTCAAGATGTAATAAATGGTTTCAACCCTTTGGAAAATTTAATAAAATCTGTGATAATTGTAAAATAGTTAAGAAACAAGTTATTAGAATTAAAATTCCATTTAAAACCCCAACAATCAATCATTTATATTGGCATAGAGGAAATAGTAAGATAATGAAGAAAGATGCCTTAGAATTGAAGAAAACCATCTCTAAAATAGTATCTCGTTGTAACAAAGAGATAGTAATTAATGAGAAAACAACAAAACTTAAAGTTATTTATGAGATTTATGAAGATTGGTATACAAAACAAGCTAAAGTTAAAAGAAAAGATATTGATAATCGTATAAAATTCTTACAAGATGCCATATTTGATGCCTTAGAAGTAGATGATAAATATATTTTTGAAAGTATTAATAGAAAAATGCAAAGTAATGAGGAATTTAGTATAATTAAAATTGAGGAGTTGGAATGAAAGAAGAAATATGCGGCTTTGCCCTTTTAGTAGCCTCTGCCTTTTTAGTCTAATAAGTAGTCTCTGCTTAGAATGTCAGTATTAGGGAGGTGAATAGACTGTTAAATATAGGGAGCTATTATTTGAAGCTTAAAAAATCCCAATCTTCTCCTAAATTAGATTCATTAAATTGATATTTTTCTTTCTCATTGTATCTAAAACTATCATTTTTTGGAACAACAATTCCGCCCCATA
>Ga0075125_10000519_pt1 | contig 17207 bp, 26 predicted proteins | sample AntAceMetag02UKN_FD_69810 | JGI IMG/M metagenome (GOLD analysis project Ga0075125, IMG submission 69810) | Saline lake microbial communities from Ace Lake, Antarctica - Antarctic Ace Lake Metagenome 02UKN | ecosystem: Environmental > Aquatic > Non-marine Saline and Alkaline > Saline | place... | reverse complement strand
GTTCTACTCCCACATCACCACAGTTGATATAGCTGGTGCCTGCATATCCCGCGTTGGGGTTGCCAGCGTCGGAATACCAGATTTTCCCGTAGGGGCCGGGCGGCAGGTATCCTCCTGCAATCCATACTCTATTCTGATGAGTGCAACAGACACCCAAATAGCAATCGGTGAGTGCCGCTCCAGTGGTGAGTGCCGCTGTTTGTGTGGACTTCGTAATAGTGTAAGGGGCGGCGACATTTGAACAATAAACCAACAAATCTTTTGTCAGAGGGGCAAAACTACCGTTAGCCGATGAAGAAATTGTGGTAATTGATGACCATGAACTACCGCTCCCTACGGATATTCCGCCCGCCCGTCCCGCATAAATCCAACCATACATATCTGCATAGAAGTCCCCGGAAGCGACCCCTGGCAGTGCGCTTCCATAATTGGCATAAGTCCTGCGGGTCTCGATTAGCCCATCTTCGGAATAGACCGCCATATCCGTGCCACCCCAATAGCCTTCGGTTATTTCTGCCTCCCGAGCGCCATAAGAGAACCCCTTATTCAGGGGGATGTGGTGGGATTTTAGCCCCTCCATTTTTCTTAAATCCAGGTTCAATGTCTGCCTCCCTTCGGCAGTATTCGAACTGCAATATTCCGAATATAGTTCTGCGGTTCATCAGCGATCTCCCCATAGAAAATCAGGCGAAACCATTGAGCGTTTTTGAGCTCCTCGAAATTCCAGACATCGTTATCAACGAAGTAAGTGAGAGACAGGGCGGAAGCAAGTCGCCGGAGGGTATAGGTGGTAGGGAACGAAGCATCCTGGTCAGTTTTTAATAGCAAATCCACTCTTGTAATTTCGTGATGATCGGCAGTTATCTCTGCAACAGCCTGATATTGTGTTTTGTCCAGAGGATACCAACCGGTGTCGTATAGGGTTCTTGAAGCCATACCTACCTCCCAAAGAAGAATTTGGGTTTATTCTTCGCTATATCTCTTGCAGTTCGCCAACTCAGGCTACCGTCCGTGGGATACCATATATGTCTTTTCATATCACGGAGGAAATCTTGATAGTCTTCATATTTATCTTTCATGGCCATCGAATCTCGCCCGCGCAATGTTGCTTTATAAATGGCATATTTAACCAAAACTTCGTGATGAAGCGCATCGAAAATCGGCATGTCCCAGTTGTTTGAGAGATCGCTGTTCATCGCATTGTATTTAATCCAGTAGTTATATTGGGCGTCCGGGACGACATCCAAATTCAAGGGGCGAAGTTGCCGGATAACATCAAAGGTATCTGTTGCGACTTGTGATGTAATTGCATCTGAAATTGTAATGGTAGTGGTGCTTGCCACATAAGCAGAGATACGAGAATAACCTGTCCGGGTCTGATTCACCAGCATCCAATCGTTGTAATAATCGTCAACGGTTCCTGCAAGCGTGGGGCATACAACCGTTGTGGTGTTTGTCCCGCCAGAGGTGGTAAGGCTGGTTTCCGAGGTTTGGCTAAGTTCTCCGATCCAATAGTGAGTTGGCTGCCCGTAGGCTTGGAGTGTTGTTCCTTCCTTCATTATCTGATGTGGCTGGAATAATGGCTTCAGTGGGTTGACTGCGTGATCTGTTCCTGTTGTTTCTTCGAATGTTACTGCGATTATACTACTGTAATTAACGGGCAACCAAACTTGATTGGAGGCGACATAATCGCCGTCTTCGTATTCATTTGTTAGTCCGGGGGATTCCAGGGTAATTGTCAGGCTGGAAACCGAAGCGATGTAAACCCGCTCCATAGTCGTCGAACCCCATACATACAGGCATTGCCCGACTGTCATGCCCGCTACGGAATCGACATAAAGAGTTGTCCCGGTGGATGTCCCGGCGTCCGAGCAAAGGGTATAGGCATTGGTTCTCAAAACTTCTCTCTCAGTGTCCCGCAAATCAAACATTAAGAGCAACTTCTTGTAACCTTCGTTAATCCAGGAGGTAACTTCCGTGCTGGTATAACGACTGTTTGCAGAAGGCTCACGAATGTCCTGATAAAACTTTGCGATTAATTCTGAGAGATTCATTTGTACCACCCTTTTATAATATTAGCTTACTCAATCTCTTCGGGAGTAGCATTTTCGTTCATATATCCTCCTTTCAAAACGGTAACCCGGGTTTGAAAACATTTACCTGGTTCAGCATGGCAACCTGCGCATTGATAATCGCTTCAATCTCCGGGTAGTCTTCTACGCCCCAGGATTTCAAAGCTTCAACTGCCAACTTATATTTCTCCGGACCCTTCAGTGTCGGACTTGATCTTTCGATCATCTGCACTGCTTGACTTACCAAAAAGGTAACCATCATTTTCTCAAACATGCTCATCATTACTCTCCTTTCCTCTTTTTAATCTCCCGGTTTTTTTTGCTTTGTCGTTTCTTCAACCGGTTTCGTGAAAGAATAATCTGCTTGCGTATGACACGAAAGTTTTTACGATTGTTGTGCCGTGGACACATTAATCAACCTCCACCTTCCAGCCCTTTTCATCCATCGCCACAACTCTGCCCTTCAGACTTCCAAATCGAAAGATACCCGCAGGTGCTTTCTCAATGTGCATAACAGACACTATGTTGCCGTTGACAGTCCGGGCGTGCAAGATGAAGTCTTCAATCTCCTCCTTGACATCGCCGAGAACCGCAGTAATTCTGTCTATCCCGGGACGGAAAAACAGTTTGAAGTTGTGTGTCTCTGTCTTGGCTTCGCCGTCGAATCCGGGGGGACGCATAAAGAAGTCCATGTGTCCATATTCTGAAAGCGAAAGATTTCGAACATAGGCAGGGTCGCCACCGAAGTCGATAAACCTGTCATTGCCAAGATAAACCCCGATGTGTGTCATATCGTCTTCGGGTCCGATTCCAGGAGGATAAACGGCGTCATAAGTTCTTTCGAACACTACAAGGTCGCCCCGCTTCAATTCTGAAAACGGAATGACTTCACAACGATCCACCAGGTGCGGGACATAATTGATAACGCCCAAGTCGCTACCCGCCTTCTGCATACAACGGGTAACGAAATTACAGCATCCGGGTTCGGCAGTCGGTCTGAAATCACCAAAATCAAGATAATTCTCCGCCGCCTTTGCTATGTCAGATAGATTTGGCAGGATGAATCGCCTCCTTCTTAAACGGCTTGGGCTTGTTGTTGTTACAAACTTTCCCGTGTATCTGAACTATCATTTCAGTGTTATACCGACGATCCTCTGCCAGGTTGCAGACATTCGTGTCCAGTCTTTCCAGGGTATTATCGAGTTTTTCAACCTTGTCGCCCAGTTTGTCCACGGGTTTTGCGTAGATTTCCGCCCGCTCTTTTTTGCCTTCATTAACGAGTTTCATCCATTCAGAAGCTTTATCCATTGCTCTTAACATCATATAGATAAAACCAACGACCATAACAATCGCAATTCCAACATTTTGACAGGCAGTAATTAACTCAGTCAATTCTTTAAGCATTTAATCACCCTTTCTTGATGGGAACAACATTGCCTTTGCCTTTGCTCTTGCCTTTGCCCTTCATCTCGTCCATGATGTTCACGGGTTTGTTGGGGTCATAATCTTCTGCTTCCAGAACCCTGCGGAGGCATTCACCGTCCTGTCTCTGGAATCGGGGTTCAGCATTAAAGTTATCCTTGATTACTTTGTATTCCGGATCTTCCAGAATGAGGAAGTCGTTTTCGCAATCCTCAATTTTGTCCGCAATTTTTCCATTGACATATGCGTCCGCTCCGGACAATGGCTTCGGGAAAAGTCCCACCTGCATAAGTGCCGTCTGGAAGGGATAGTTTCTGTCCTCCGAACCAGTGTTGACATACTCAGGGTATTCAAATTTGCGCATATTAATCTTTTTCATAGTTCCTCCTTATAATTTAAACATAAGAGAATAGGAGGCAGACCCCCCGGAGGGAGCCTGCCCGGATCTGTCATTAGGTAGCTGCTCTGTCCTGCCAGATTTTGCAGTAGTCAATTGAGAGGTTTTTCGCCTCCGCCGCTGCCTTATTGTCCACATAGAAATAGGGGACAAACAGGACATCACGGATGGTGTTCGACGGATGAGAAGCGAGAACTTCCGATCCGTTGATATATACCTCGAAACTGTCGTCCGCTGCCACTTCAATCCTGAATGTGAAATAAGTGTTCGCAGTCAGGTTAATAGTGGTATCAGTTAGGACTTCGCCTGCATTGTCGTTTTCAGTTACCAGATATATTCCATTCGCCGCATCAGCCTCCCCTGACCCTGTATCAAAGCGGAAAAGGATTTCATCATTAGCATCAAGATACATTCCCAAATCAATTTTGGTGTTTGTGATATTGCTAGTTTTTATTCTTGTTTCGAAAATCCACAGCAGGTCATTGTCGAAGGTATTAGCGCCACTATAAGTGAGTGTGGAGGTTCTATTTCCTGTTGCTGTGGTGGCAAGCACAATAGTTCCACCTGGAGATGCGGTAACGGTTTGAGTTCCGTTTGTTCCTCCACCTGTCCAGTGGCATTTTGAATAAACGGTTGAGCCCAGGACTGCTCCTGCTTCTGCGAAATCGTCGCACCAATACATCTTCGCCTGGTTAAGGAGATCAGCTTCAATCATCTCTGTTGCTTCAATATCCACACAGGAGAGATTGCCCGACACATCCATGTGACCGTTGACATCAAACAAAGTGCCTGCCGTAACGGTAACGGTTGTTCCTGTGATAGTCGGGAGAGAATTTGTCCCACCCATTGTAATTTGGTTAGCGGGGGTGTCATTATCCCCGATATGGATTGTCTGGACGGCGTTTATCGCCCCGATGTTTATTGTTCTCACGGTCGCCGTATCACCCAGCGTAATTGTCGCCCCGTCAATAACGGGAAGACTTACTGCTCCTCCTATGTCGATCACGTGCGGCTGTGTCGCCTCGTTGCCGATATTGATAGTTTTGACTGCGGTTCCGCCAACGCCTATGTCTATCTGCAGAATTCCAGTTGAATTACCCACCGTAATTGTTCCAGTTTGATCCGCTTTACCGATTGTAATAGTTGAAGCTGCCACTCCTGCCAGGGAGAAGTTTCCGGTTCCCATTTTCAGAGACAGTGAACTTGCCAATGTGACAGAACCTATGGTAATAACCTTTGCCGCTCCTCCGGTTCCGATGCTGATCGTGTCCGTTCCCGTGCTTGTGCAGATATTCACAGCATTTGTTCCAGTTCCCGTAACCATATAAAGCGTCTTATTGCCATTTCCTGTCGCTAGATAAACAGCATTGGTAGCGCTGGATTCTCCGAATCTCATATCCCCGGTCTGAGCGTTAGCACCAATTTTTATGGCTCCTGCGACATTGCCTTGAATCAGGCAGTCGCCAGTTCCAAAATTCAGGGTTAATGGCGCTGCATCGGAAGTTGTCCCGATTGTGGTTCCGCTAGTCGCCGAATTACCAATCGCTATAGTCAAGCCGTCGAAGGTCATTGTCCCTGCACCTTCAAGGTTCACTGCTCCTACACCGGAGGAATACAAGAATTCAGTCGCGCCTGCTCCACGCAGGTATATAAAATCTCCGGCTTCCATATTAATGTCACCGGTAAGTGTCAAAGTGCTATCACAGGTAACAGCCCCGTCGAAAGTGGCAGTGCTGCTGAAAGTCTGCGCTCCTGTCCAGGTTTTTGCTCCTGCAATCCCGGTTTGATCGCCTGATTTCGCCACAAGCCCGGCAGTGTCCGGTGTTGCGCTGTCCCAGTCCGTGCCGTCTGCATAAAGGACATTTCCACTTGTCGCGGTTGGCGTTCCTACAACAAACTTATCATCTTCCAGGATATTCGAACCATTCAACCACGGTATTGAGCCTGTTGCCGCAGTCGCGGGGATAAAGGCAGTGTCAGTCAACGCCTGAAAAGTAGTCGCTGCCGTCCCTGTTACAAAACTACAGGAAGTTGCATCTCCCTCGTTCACAAGGGAAATATTTGCAACGCCTGAAGCGTCTATATCAATAAATTGACAACCAACGGCATACCCCGCTTCCGCAGAGGGAACATCAGCACCGTGCGCTCTGGTAATAGATCCATCGGTATCACGAAAATCTACAGTTACTTCTGTCGAATCCGGCGTCATTAGATGACCGTCAACCTGTAGAGTATTTACATTACTTACCTTATTAGCCAAATTGATTCACCCCTTTCGTTTTAAGCGTAGGTAATTCTTACCTCGCAGGAACCGTCGATGGTTAACGGAAACAACCCGTGAACCCAGGTATTCGGGGGGAAAATCTTCTCTCTATCCAGGTTGGTCGTCTCTAACTTCCAGTTAATGAGAGTTCTTGCGGTAGTTAAATCGGCAGATGGAAGTGTCTGAATCACTATATCATTGCCGTTAGCACCACCTGAAACCTCAATACTGGCAAGACAAAACATCTGAGTAGAATATTTCACCCCTGTGGATACATAGTTGTCGCTTGCTTCCGCATAATTGGCATCGCCGTTCTGCGTGTCGAGCTTTATCTGAGGTGGGTTTGTTGCGTGCCATGTATTAGCCATTTAAAACCCCTCCCTTATGTCCCAACATGGTAATACCAACGCCAATCGTTGAAATGAATCAACCACCATGCCCAGGCTTTCCACTTGTAGTTGTTGGTGTCTTCGTCCATCCATGCTTTGGTCGAGAGCTTCTGCCCCCAACGGAATCTGAGGTCTCTCTTCGCCTTTTTAAGCATGACTGCCCAGTTGGTTGTAGAAGTCAGATATTTATTCATTGAACGGGTGTATTTTACGTCCGTTGAATTTATCCAGTTCACATTCCGGTTTGCAGTATCTTGCTCGTTCGGGTTATTGATCGCCTGAACTGCTGACGACAGCAGTGCCGGTGGGTGCATTACCTCAAACTGCATGCCAACATTCTGCTTCAATCGTTTTGCATTTTTTAGCCCAACAAAATGAAGAAAGGCTGTGTGCAAGGTGGTCTGACTGAGGGTGGCTGCTGAAGCGATATTGCTTTGCACTCCACTGTCGGTCGGTGAATAGGGATGTGAAGCGCATGCGAGGACTTGTCCATCTCCGCAGGCATTATATGTTGACGCTGTGGTGTAATTCCACACTCTTGCGGTGTTAAGCTCCACGGTTTCCCGGAAAGCCTCCGCCAACGCCTGTGCCATCTTTCCAATTTGGTTCGATTCATCCCATTTTTTGAGTTTCTCGGTTATGTCGATTCCAGCACCCCATCGTGACATGTGGGTTGTTCTGTCATAAAGCTGTTGGGGGGCGTAGAAATCGAGTTTTGCTCCTTCTGTCCATTCGGGGAATACCCCGATTCCGCTGATTGAGGAGGTGGCATATTTTTCCTTGTCCCACGAATCCACCTGGAAATAATCTTCAAAAGTCCGTGGGGTGGTAAGGAACTCTTCCCGGAAGATTTTGTTGATATTGCCATTCACTATGGCTGGAAAATCAGCGAAAAATGCTTGTGCTACATCTGCCATCTTGTTTTCACTTCCTTTCTTATGCTACTATGCTACCCTGTAGTACGCCGGGCATGAATTTGAAATAGATATGCCCGTATGTGTCGCCAACGGTATCCTCTGTGGAAATTGACACGGGGATAATTGCGTCGTTGCTGGTATCGCTAATGTCCACATGGTGCTTGTTGGAAGCCACATAAAGGGCATAGGGGCCGGAACCTGCCTGGCATGTTGTTATTGCGGTTATTGCGCTCCCCGGTGTTCCGTGATATACATTCCCACAGAAAATGGTGTCGGGATAGGCTACTGCTACTTGCACATCGGTATCAACAGTCGTACTTGCAGCGTGCATTGCCATGCCAAGAATTGTGGTTCCATCGCTTGCGCAGACAGTTACTTTTCCAGAAACAAGATAAACAAACTCGCCTCTCTTAAAGGATTGGGATGCGGCTTCGGGAAAAGACCTGATCATCCCACCTTCAACATATCTTGCGGGTTTCAGGGGTATGGTTGCCATTAGTTAATCAACTCCTTCGATTGCGTTCGGCAAATTATTTACATATGTAAAAACTTTTGCATAACGCTTGCTAAATTTTTTTGCTGCGAATATTGCTTCATATATATTAACTTCTAACTTTTAAGTCATCATCATTTCCTTTGTGACTTCTTTGGCATTTCTCTCCTTCGGTTTGTCGATGTAAGCCCGGGCCATGGTTCCTTCCTTTGTCCGCATGTTGTATTGATGCGTGTCAACATAATGTTTCTCCGTATCCTCATTGACTTGCGCCAGGTTGTCTTTGATTTCCTTCGCCTTGCCATATTGGGATTCCAGGTCGTCCCTATCAAGAGCCTTCCGCTGGTCAAGAGGCATCCATCCCAGCATCATTTCGTTGTAGCGGACTTTGTTTTCCGCATCAATTTTGTATATTGTAATCGGATTTGAATTCGGTGCATTGAAATCGACCCATTTCTTAAATTCGTCTCCAGGGACTAACTCATAGAAATTGAATTCCGGGTCAAGGGATGTAAGCCATTTGAAGAATACTCTTGGGTCAGCGGGTTTGAGATACATCCAGGTTCGCCGGATTTTCTCTGCGTCCCAGTCAACAAGACATCGGGCATCCACTTGCTCTTTCATGGACTTTCGCTTAGGTTTGCCTTCTTGCTCTTCTTCTTGCTCTTTGACCTGTTTTTTGAGTTCTGCCAATTCTGCCATTACAGCCCCAATGTCGATGTCTGCGTCAATTGAAGTTTTTTTATTCATCATTTACCGCCTCCCCTGTTTCATGGTATCAAGGATATGCTTTTCAGTCGCCTTCGCCTTTTCCGGTGTGGAATAATTATCGGGAAACATCCTGCGGGCGAGTTCAAGGTTTTTGGCGCTTGCCTGTAGTGCGCCTCCCGTCCTCTTCCGCTTCCCGGACTTCGGCGATTTATACTTTGGAGCAGATGGAGGGGTCGTCGGTTGTTTTCTGGATGTTTTCGAGGCGGCAGGGGCGTCGCCATAAGCCTTGTCGTAAGTAGCTGCCGCTGCCTTGATACCCAGCCTGCGAACTTGTGGATCGGGACTATTCAAAAGGTCAGCATATTCAGGGACAATAGAGGCGATATGTTTTGCCTTCTCCTCTTGCGGGTCAGGCGGGGCGGTCGCCGCGAGAATTCTCTCCAGCTTCTTCTCCCTGCTAACCTCCCTGTTAAACTTTTGTTGAGACTTTTTGAATGCTTCCTTCTTTGCATCCTCCTCAATTCCCGAGATTTCTCCAGTAGTAAGAGCGTCCCACCCGCCTTTTTTTGCGACCTCACGGTCAACCTCGGATTTAAAAACCTCATCGTACCTTTCATGGGCTTCCTGGGTAGCCCCCGGGTATTTCTGCATGAGGGTATTAATGTCTTCAACTACCGGCTTTGCAGGAACGGGGGCAACCTTTTGCTCCAACTGCGAAATTTTCTGAAGCAGGGTTTCCACATATTCAGGAACGGGGGGCGTCTCCGGGGGAGTTTCAACCTCTGGCTCTACTTCCAGTTCTTCTTCCGGTTCTGCCTCCGGTTCTTCTTCCGGTTCAACTTCTTGGATTTCCTCGAATACATCTTCACTTCCATCGGTTGAACTTTCGTCCATCGGTGGTATTTCCGCCTCCGGTTCCGGCGTTGGTTCCTGTGATAGAATGTCCTCCTGTGTGATCATCTGAGTTTTTTCTCTCCTTTCTGTTTTTGGGATTTGGGTTGCTTACCGTGTTGTTGATATGCTCCAGCACTGTGCGGTAAACACTAATTTTTGTCCGGGCGACTTCGATTTCCGCAAGGGGTTTTACAAGCAAACAATCTGCTGACGCCTGCGCTGACAACTCCTTGATGAATTCAATTCCTGCCCAATTTCTGACGAAGAATTTCTGCCATTCAAGGGCGAGTGATTCCTCGCTTCTGTCTTCTTCCTTCATTTAACCTCCTCCCATCATTTGTGGCATTTGTGGTGGCATGCCCGAAGCCCCCGGCTGAGGAGGTTGCTGCGGTGGGTTCTGACCCAGCATCGGTAATTGCTGCGGTGGGGGCTGGTCAGGCATTATTATCTTTTTGGCATCCATTCCGAACACCTCAAAATACTGTCTTAAAAATTCTTTCTGGTCGATGAGGGCAGGATTCTGAAGCAATGGCATACCCATCGCCTGTGTCAGGAAATTCTGCTTTTCAGTCTTGTCTTGTTCTTCCTCATCTATGATAATATATATGCTGTAGCGTTCCTGGAAGGCTTCCAGTGGCACTTCAATAATATCGTCTTCTTTGCCCATCCGTTGAAAAATCTGGTCTCTGTCGAGGTTCTGCATATTCAGGATATGGTATAGATACAACACGCGGCGAATTCCACCGTTGTGCATGTTTTTGGTGTAATATCCAAGACGTCCGGCCGCTTGTGCGTGTTTGAGTTGAATTTCTTTTCCTGTCTGCCGGTGGCGAACTTGTGTCTGCCCTGCGAATTCATCGGTTACGCCTGACGTTCTTTGTAAATCCTTCTTACAATCTTCTATTTCCTTGAAAACACCAGAAGTAACATCGGGCGTTTGCAAGGCTTCAATACCATCTTTGTCATTACAAATTATTATATGATCGGGAGCGGAGACCAACTGCGCTCTTGGATTGTTTATCGCCCCTTCATTCACCAGCCATATTCTATTTAAAGAAAAATCAACATTATCAATGCATTGGTTGCGTTTGGTATTGATTTCGTCTTGTAAATCACGGGTTGCCTCCGGGATACCAACCCCGTCCATCATGAATTCAAGTGGGATGTAGAAATCAATGGCATAGGGGATCTCATGAAAGGGTGTCGGGTTCGGCTCGTCAAGCAGTATAATATTATCCTCTTGTACGAGGACTACATGACGGTCAGGCTCCCAATATTCCCGCAGGCAGATTCCGGCGTTGCGATCTTTTTCTGTATAGACGTCAGATTGGTTCGTGTATTCATCAAGGAGGCCTATATTTTCAGATTCAAGATACTCTTTAATTTTCGGGATTTTGCTGACATTTTCGTAATACCCCTCCTCCTCCTGTTCCAGTAGCCATTCCTTGTCGGCATTGGGAATTATCTCTATAAAGAATCTGCTATCCTCAATACAGGTGGCATCCCGGTCAAGCCTCACATTTTCCATTTCGAGGGGTTCGAATTGCGGGTGGTGGTGAAGGACTTCCTGGACTTCTTCTTCTTCAACAACTTCTTCATATACAATCCGGGGGGGAATCAGATCGCCTAACAAACCTTCATGCGGGACAAGCCGCTCTACCATTCTTCGACTTTTCTTTGTCCGGGTGATAATTTCGTGTCGCCAATATACTTTTCCGCAGGTGATACCCTTCTTGACACGCTGCCTGGCGTAAGGGTCAACGAGATTTCTAAAATTGGATTCGAAAAGCTGCCAAAGTAAAAGCTGTTTGATACCTTCACAAAACGGGATGTGTTCTGGTTTCTTCGCCTTTACGGTTACGAACTCGGACAGAAAGTCCTGAAAAACCCGCATCTCTGAGGCAACAACGGTCTCCACATTATAAAGAGTCTCAGGAACAAATAAAGACGACTTGATAATGTCGTCGTCCTTTTGAGGTGTCGTCCCCAAATATTGATTCTGCGCTGGTATCCATGAATTTATTTCCAGATCCTTAAAATAGCCGTCCGAATCATCGAAACGGGTATTTACAAGATTTATGGTTCTTTCTTCTTCTTTTGTGGGTATAAAGAAGGACTCCTCCGTGCTTGTCGCCATTTCACCACCGCTTTTTTGCCAAATAGGACAAATCCGACCTTTTTAGTCCCGATAACATAGTAGCATATTGGTTGTAATTTGTCAACTTGTGCAAATATGCAAATTTTAATAGATATTATATACTTGACAGCGCTATTGAAAAAGTTTATAATATGTGCAGCACCGGTATTAATCGCCGGGATAGCTCAAGAATGAAGGCTTGCCGTTGAGCCGATAATCAACGGAAATTTTGAAATTATGCCCCCCCTCATACCACAGCGTTCCCCGTAAGGGGAATTTTTTTTACCCCCAAATAGGACAATATGCTAACAATTTGCTAACAACACTATTCCCCTAAATTACTAAAAGACTACTATATATCTCTGATAACTATTAATTTTCTGTTTCCCGAAAAGAAAAAACCCCTCAAAACCTTGTAGTTTCGGGGGTTGCCAATGCCTGTTGATCTTTAAGCCCAGCAACCTCTCTTGCCTGCCTAATTTTAATTCTTATATTTAATAAAAATTTTTCTCTTAAATCTTTCATAATAACTCTAATTATACCTTATTCACTCTTGACATACAGTTATATGTGCTATATAATATAGTAGATTTAACTACTATAAATACATTACAGTAATTAAGCGGAGGAATAAAAATATTTTGGAGGTTGCTACTAATGCCCAAAAAAAGTTCGGAGAGACAAGAATATGTAAGTCTGTGGATGAATACGGCAGAACTCGCAGTCCGGTGGGGTATCACTCGCCCTGCTATTTCGAAGATGATTAAACGAGGAAATATTCCCAACGAAGCAACTATGAGGCTGCCTTCACAACGATTGAGCGTGTCGCGTAAATGGGTGATTGAATGGGAAAAAAACAGCAAGGGCATTTCAAAAGAACCGAGGAAGGCTATATAGTATATAAAACCTTTGGCGCTTATTATACCCCACCGGAGAAATGGGTAATCGAGCCAGGAACAATTATCGAGGAAGATTGCAATAAAAATAGAGATATTACTTGTGCGGCTGGGATAAATTTTTCAACGGAAACATGGATATTAAATTTTATCCCCCATTATGATTGTATGCTTATAATTTGGAAATGCCTAATAAGAAAAGAATGGCTGGACGGGGTTACTGTCCCTTACCTCACTGACGGAAAAGCCCGTTGCAGTAAACTTCAATTAATTGAGATTTGTCATAAGGAGGAGCCAACGTGCAAGAGTTTAATGACGACGGCTGGATCGAGTGGGGGTGTGGAATGAGAGCGAAATTTCTGCACGATAGAATAGATAAGAAGAAGGCAGAGAAGCTATTCAATGCCCGGGTTGACAGTTTATTCCGGGTACTAAAGAAGAAGCTCAATAATGCTTTTTTGAAGGCGTTGGAGGGAAGCGAAATTAAGGGAGGGGATAGCAATGGTAAAAGCGAGCGACCGCCTGTGGCAGGCGTTTCTGAAAAGTCTCCAGGAGGGGGAGAAAATTCTGAGTAAATGAGGAGGGACATTGTGAAACTTACAAACGAAAACATCGAGGCAGCGACAAAATGTCTTCGAGAAATTATCGACTGTCCATTTGAGGATTTTAATACAACCGCAAAAATCCAGGCGTGCAAAGTTCTTTCAGAGATGGAATTCGCCCGGTTGTATCTAATTTTAAGCCTTGAAAAAACAAAGATAGACACAGAGGTCAGTGATATGATTGAAAAAGCGGGGTTTACCCTGAAAGGAGGGACATTATGAGTGAAAATAACTTCGAGATCGTCAAGGAGAATAATATTGGACGATTTTTAAGGGAAGAAACCGAACGCCGGGGTCTTAATAACGAAGTCCGTTATATCTTTGAACAAAAGGATACAGAGGATTTAATGGGTCATCAGAATTATTCAGGCAAAATCTTCGACATCATATTCCCGAAAGGAAACCCGGACAAAATGAATATAAGCAACGGGAGAGAGATAGAAGATTATTCTCTTGTCCAAGACATTATTGCTGGTTTATTAAAACCCTATGTAACAAATCTGGAAAAGGAATACCAAGAGAAAAGAAAGGAAAAACAATGATACCAATAAGCATCTCTTTTCTCCTGGCAGGACTGCTTATTTTGGCTATCGAGAAGGCACTCGAATGGAAGCCAAAGTCGGACTTCTGGCAGTGGCAGAAACGAAGTATCTGGAGGCGATAAATGAAGACTGACATATATTGCGACAAAATCAAGGAAATTCGCAGGCTTGACGATGACCAACTCCGGAGAAAATACAACTGGCATCAAGAACGGGCTATCGAACACCAAGAAAAGCTGAAGAAATACCGCTATTTGCCATATTTCGCTATCGTGAAAAATCACAACCGGATCGCCAACAAATGCCGGAAAGTGGCGAAAGAGAGAGACGTGGAGTTATGACATTCCTCGGTTACGACAGATATCTTGACAAGCTGATCGAGGAAGAGACCGGCGAAGAAACTGAGAAATCAGGAGAAGACATTTGGTCAGACCTGCAAATTCAGGAGTGGCAGGTTGAAAAGGAGGAGGAAGATTAATGCCATCACTATACGATTTCCTGGATGTTGAAGCCAGGCTTAAAACGGTTTTCACCGACGAAACCGAGTTGACCGACGAAGAACTCAATGAATTACTGAAAATCAAAGCGGACAACAAACGGGACATTGAGGAGAAGCTCGTTGGATACGCAAAATTCATCAAGCAGATTGACGGCGAGATAACGCCGATTGAAGCGGAAATCAAACGATTGCAAAGACGAAAAAACTCCCGGAAAAACCTGATAGAGCGAATGAAGGAAGCGATGAAATACGCTTCAAGAGTAGCAAAAATCACCAAGACGGTTGACGCCGTGGGCAACGGGATGAGACGGCAGAATATTGCCGCAAGGGTTATCGTCAAGAGCGAAGCCCATGTACCCCCGGAATTCACGAAATACACTGCAAAATGGGCAACTGGTCAGTTGGACTTTATGGCGATGACTGAGTTATCGAGCAAATTCGGCGTGGACATTTTCACCCGTGAGATTGACAAGAGGCGTATCAAGAAGTTTTGGCAGGATTCCGACGAAAAGGAAGTCCCGGACGGTGTGGAAATCGAGGACGGCAGACAGACTATTGTGATTTTATAAGGAGGATTCAAATGTCAACAGCAGCATTAGTGCCATTGGATAAGAGAGGACTGGAGATTGTCAAAGTAGTCGAAGGGGCAAATTTCAACGAAATAATCGCAATGCAACATTATATGATGACCTACGACGCAAAAGGCAATCCAAAAATCACTATCCTGAAACCAGGGCTATTGAACAAAATGGAAATCAAATATGACGGGAAGGCAATACCACAAGCAGTGATTCCCACCGAAGACGAGGAAATGCACCTTCGCCGAATGATGGGATTTGACGCCAACGATCCACTGGTTATTATGAAAGGCGTTGTCCACATTCCGGGAAGCGATCAACCATTTACCGACTACGGCAGTGCCAGTCCCAGAGATACCCCCAATAAAAGGCTTCTGGAAATGGCTTGCACCCGTGCAGTCAACAGGGCTATCCGCCTTGCCACAAACTGCGGGTTCACATCGGTGGAGGAGATGACTGAGGACATATCGTTCGAGGAAGCCAAAGTTCAGTTACATCAGAAGAAAAAGCCAAAACAAAAAAGTCCCCTGGCAAATGACTTCAGGCTGTTCTTCATCCAGGTATTCTGCAAAGGCGATGCAAGCAAGTTCGACGGAAAGCTGGCACTTACATTCTTCAAGCAAGAAACCGGCAAGCACTGGCAGGCAGATGATGTAACAAACGCTGACTGGAACCTGGTAATCGCAAAACTGAAGTCAAAGCTACCCAAGCCCGAGCCCGAACCAAGCGACCTGCCCGCTGACATTGCCGTTGACCAGGATTCAGACGACCTATCTTTTACCAGAGAATGAGGAGGAGAAAATGAAGAAATATAAAGTGAAAGTCATGAAAACAGGATTATTTCTCACCGACCTCCGAGGTGTTTACCGGATTGATGATGAGAAATGCTTTACGGAAAAGGAAGAGGATGCTATCGAATTCGAACGGGATCTGCTAAACATGTGTGGTATTGATGAGAACTATAGATTCCGGTTGGTAACAAATCTCACATTCCCGGCAACAGATTCCTTCTATCTTCATGGCGACAACAACGACCTGATTGGGTCTGACATCGCTCTGTCCCTGTTCGAGGAATCCTATCCCCATTTTCTACATGCCCTGGATGAAATCAAGATAACAATGTTGGTGTATGCAAATGGAGAAAGTAAAATAACCCATGTCGATGATCGGGTAGTGTTGGATGCGGTATGATTTCCTACTACCCGTCCCGGAAAGGAGGAAATTAAATGCTGGAACTCACACAAATATGCCCACGAGACCACGCAATCGGCGAAGAATGTCCTCTTTGTAACGGCAAAGGTCTTTGGACAACAAAGAATGGACAGGAGGTTATCACTTTCCTGGAATCCATATATGGGATTTCTTCTCTCCAAAATAGGCTGGAATTAATGGAAGAATGCTATGAAAGACACCTTAAAACCTACCACCAGAGAGACGAAAGACAGGCAAAACTGATTGGCATTATGTCCTGGCTACCACACAACCAGAAAACTGCAGAAAGGGAATTGATTGAAGCGTTAATCGAGTATATTGGCAACGATAATATTACCGCCTTTTTCGAATCCCTTAAAAAAGAAATGAGGTGGGAATGATATGAAATACAAATCCGTCGTTCTCAAACCCGAAGACGCCGACCTGAGCAAACTCACCATTGAGAAGATTGAAAAGAAGGTCCGAGGTTGGAGTAATGCCCTGGCACAGTGCAAACTGCTTCTTCACTCGAAACCCGATAATGTCAGGCTTAAACATCGGCACGAATACCTGTCCAAATGTATCCTAAACGGAGTGGAAACCCGGGAGAGAAAAGAAAATGCCAGAGAACTCAAAAAACTTAAAAGTAAAAATTGATACCCGTGAGCAGAAACCCTGGAAATTCCCTGCCGGGACTGAAACTGTCCGGGGCAAGTTGGATGAAGGCGACTACGCCATTGTCGGGCTTGAAGGCAAATTCGGCATTGAGCGTAAAACCCTGGAAGATATTTGGGCGAGCCTGACCTGGGGGCGGGAGAGATTCAAGCGGGAACTCCAGCGTGTCAAGGTAAAGGGATACCTGAGCTTCATCATAATAATCGAGGGCAGTCCCCGTGATTTCTGCGACCCGGAAGCCCGTGGCAACAGGACAAAGCCCAATTCCCTGCAGGCAACTGTCCGGGCGTGGCGACGGAGATATGGTATTGATTTTATATTCCTGAAAAATAGTAGGAAGGCGGCCTGTTATGCGAGGTGGTGGTTAACCCAACGGTGGCGGGAATGGAACGAGGAATTATGGCACGAGCAGGAACCAGCGCCATTCAAAATGACACCATGGGCATGCAAGAAAAGAAAATTAAGAATGAAAGGAGGAAAAAATGGCAAAAGAACCAGCGGTGTTGTCAATAGCACCGGATACGAGCAA
>Ga0075125_10000513_pt1 | contig 17243 bp, 11 predicted proteins | sample AntAceMetag02UKN_FD_69810 | JGI IMG/M metagenome (GOLD analysis project Ga0075125, IMG submission 69810) | Saline lake microbial communities from Ace Lake, Antarctica - Antarctic Ace Lake Metagenome 02UKN | ecosystem: Environmental > Aquatic > Non-marine Saline and Alkaline > Saline | place... | reverse complement strand
GCCAAGCAATTGTCCAGCTGCAGAGAATCCAGCAGCAGCTCCCATTCCGGCTCCCATCAGCATACCGCCAAACGATCCGCCTGCTCCAGACTCTTGTAACATTTCTGTAATAGCAGGCATAGCGCCAGAGCCCGCTTTTCTCAGCATTGCTGTACGACGTTCTTCTGCAGAGAAATACTGTTTAGAGAAACCAGATATTCTTTGTCCAGCCTCTCGTGATTGTTCTTCATACTGTAGCCACTCTGCATCACCACGTTCAGCTTGACCACCCACCATGCTGCCAATCCTGGCCATGTACATTAGTCCGAATCCACTAAACATGTTTTGAACTAACTTATTCGCATGCTTCATAATTGGAGGCATGCCGGCTTCTTTGCGGAGTGCCTCTCCGAGAGAACCTTCTGCTCTTTTATCGACTTCAATTTGAGCGGCCTTGTCAGATATACGTCTTTTTGCGATGGACGATTCTTTATCATCCATGGCTCCACCACTCAGGTCTAAAGCCTCAACCATCTTCGCAAGATCTTCTTCATGCCCAATACGTCTATGTTGAGCTTTTGCCAATCGCGCGCCAAGATCCATCTCTTTTTCACTAACAGATCCACGAGCCTCTGCGAGCGCTTCTGTCGCTTTGACTAATTTATCCTGGGCTTTATCCAGTTCTAAACTTTTATTCTGGACTGCTTCACCCCAAGACTGAGATTTTCCCAATGCTCCGCCTATAATGCCACCAAGAGCACCAGCGCCACTCAAATCTTCTGCCGTGGGCATACCTAATATCTCAGAACTTACAGCATCATCATCACCGCCAAGAATCTTGTTCAACAATTCATGACCGCCTTTACCCATTAGACTGCGGTATTTATTAGACGCAGCAATAAGAGCCCGCCCTGGAGCGCGGCCAACAACTTGAGTCAATCGTCCAAATTCGCGATCGTTGAGCCCCATTGAACCTTCTGCAAGATTCTGGAGTTTTTCGTAATCAGTTCCTTCGCCCAACAGTCCTGATAAAGTTGGATCTTCGGAAACCATTTGCAATACTTTAGGCAGTTCTCGTTGAATAACACCAAGCTGAGTTCGTGCCTGCAGATACGAATCTGCAGCTTCATCTGGTCCAACAAATCTCTTGGTCCAGTGTCTACCATCGCCGCCTGACCCCGGATCACCAGGAGCCATTGGAATATTTCCTGCGATTTTTGCTTTTGTTGCAGCAATACCAATGCTTGTGCGGTCTAACTGGTGTTTGGTCGGAACGACCTTCTGCTGTAGAGGCCTTCCAACGACAGATTGTACGGGGGTTTTCTCTACCGGTACATCTAGATATGGTTCAATGATATTTAGTCGCTCAGGCAAGGTATTTGGCGCATCGGGAACCATTTCTCCTGTTGATTCCGGCTGAGAAACGGGTATATCGGCACCACCCACTTCACCCCAAGGCCCATATCCACTATCATACATCCCTCCTGGAGCCACAGAACCACGCACCGAGGCTTTTCTCAGTGTAGCACCTGGGCCTAATTCTATGACCCCGCGATCGGGTTTTACTGTTCCTTCCGGGAGCATCAGTTGTGGTTTTTTACCACCACCACCGCTAGATGGCGGATCAGATGGAGGAGCACCTCCTCCGCCAGCAGCAGCTCTTGGAGATTTATAACCACCAGGAGGCAAAGGCTTTCCGCTTCTGTCTACTGGTAATGGGTTTCGTCCACCTTTGTCCCAATTATCACCACATACTGGTCCTGGGCTTGGAGTGTCTGTTCCTGGGCCTACTGTTCCGCCTGGCCCCGGGCCTGTATCAAATTCACCAATAGAGGTGAGATAATTGGTTACTCCCTGAGGAGAAAGGAATGGACCAGGATCATCACCTGGTATGTAATTCTGAGCAAAACGATCTCTAGCATCTGTCCTAGAAAGCGGAGCTGTATCACGATCAACTGTTTGATCTGCATATTCTGATCCTGCATTTACTGGACGACGCTCATGTACTCCAGTCCTTCTGGATCTAACTTTCGGAGCTGGTTTGGGAACTAATTTGCCATCCCAGGTATCGCTGAGATTTGCCACCGCAAGTGCACCAGCAGCCCTTCCTTCATCAACCGATCGTGCTGTCTCAGCAGCTAAAGCGTCAAATTCTTCGGGACTATACTCAGGAATGTCCTGGATAGTTCCGCGATTTTTTGTATCTAGAGCTGCAGCAGCTTTCATTTCTTCGATTACAGCATCTCGTTCTTCTGCTGAACCAGCACTCTGGATCTTGAGATCCCACGCTTTGATCATGTTCCGCTCGCTCTTGCTATCCGGCTGTACCACTAAACCCTGGCTTACCGGTTGGAATTTATCACTAATACCAAAGCCGCGGATAGTATTATATACTCGCATCTGACGGGTAGCGCTCTTGGTGGTCTTTGGATTCATAGAGAATTTGAATTCTCCCATGATATCTTCACCAGTCTCGTTTCTGTCGCCTGGAATGAGAGGAGCATCTTCTCGGCCTGAAACTGTATATCCACCTCTAGTCACTGACGAAGGACGTTCATCTTCGAGTCCTTCAAATTGAGGAGTTGCGCGCAAATACGTTTCCCACAATTGGCCCTGTCGAGAGGATGTAGTATCTTCCCAACCGAATTCCTTTTCAACAACATTGAGCGCAGCAAATTTCTTTCTACTCTCCGGATCTGCTGCCATGGCTGAGGCATGCACTTTTGTATTCACAGCTGATGGTCCTGATTGGCCACCCATCTCGTTGATAATATCCTGAGCAGATAAACCTCTGGATCCGGTACTTTTACCGGTAACTGCATCAACTATGTGGCTATAACCTCGTTTGTGTAAACTCTGAGCCAATAATCCAGCTGACGCAAACTTGGGATCCAACATACCCAATGCTATTCCTTCTGGAATCGGATTACCATAATCGTTTTTCCGTGTCATGGTTTCCATGGCCATGAGTGCGCGTGTATTGGAATCATTAGCAAGATCGCCTAACTTTACGCCGCCCCAGGTATCATCACTCGCTAATTTGCGAGGCGTTTTCAGGAAAGAGGCAGCTGCATGAGCAGTACCAACCTGTTGTGCTCGACTATTTGAGGTTTGCAAATTAGCATTGACTAAACGTGCTTCTTGATAATTTGCAATTTCATCTCGAGTAGCATCAGGTCCATATTTCTCTATGGCTTCTGTTCTGGCTGTTTCCAAAACTGATTGAATAGCAGCCTGATTGCCTTCTACTGTTGGATCTGATAACAACGCAGCAGCGTAATCGTCTTTCATCATTTCTGTATGTAAAACGGCATTACGAATTTCCTGAGCATATTCCATTGGGCTGTTGATTTTTCTGCCCTTGTTATCATTACCGTACCACATCAATTTTGGCCCTTGTTTCTCATCATCAAAAACAAAGAAAGGATTGGTGGTCAATTTCTCAAGTTTTGTTGGGTCTCTCTTGAGATCCAAAGGATACTGATATTGCATTTCAGCCATATCAGCTAATTCCATTACTTTTTCTGGAGACATATCTCCAGGTTGCAGTTCCATCACATTCCTCATACTACGAGTGAAGGTGTTGAAGGTGCTGGATCGAGCTTCCTGGCGGGTGCGTTCTGTATTGAATGATTGCTCAAGTTCCGAGCGAGTCATTACACCAGACTGACGTTTAGTAGCCGGTGAAACAACTTCTCCGCCGGCTCTATCATGAGCTACCTGTAACTGATCTAAAACAACCTCAGCCATAGGATCTCCCATCACCCAATCTCTCTTTTCTTCTGTAGTAGCATCGTCAAAGCGGGATTCAGTTACTCTCCCAAGCAAACCCTGGAATTCGTCATAATCCTCGTATTTCCTCATATCCTGAGCCAATTTTGACATATTCCCAGGTTTCATTACTTCTGCAATCAACCGGAATGGATCAAGATCGAAATCTCCCTGTTCCTTGAGAGCAAAACCCATGCCCACCGACATGTCGAATTTGTCCCAGGTACGCTGTAGCATCCGGGAATCAGTTCGAACTTTAGATGACGACAAAGTTTGCATACTTTCCAGAGCAGTTCTGCCTTCATCTGAAAGATTCTCATCCTGGAGTAAAGTCGCAATAGCCTTTTTGGAAGTAGACTTTGTATCTACTCCCGCTGCCGCTAAGAGCTTTCTTCGCTGAGGATTAGATCTCGGATTGAAATCATCATTACCATATTTTGCGGCGATCTCCTCAAGTGTACCTTGAGCAGCTTCACGCTTTGCGGAATTTGGATCATTGAAAAATAGAGGATAACGTTTTCTCAGAATATCTGATGTTACCAATCGAACAGGCAAGCCTGCGGGTGTTTCAGGACTTCCGGAGCGGACATTAGGATCTCGCTGTAAATAACCACCAAGAATTTTCTTCTCAGATGCAACATCCCGTTTGAATTTGTTGAAACGCGCATTTTCAAAGAGCAAGTTCTTATTGCTTTTAGCGCCAGCCTGCTCGCGGAATAGCGTGTGCATTCTTTCATCTGAAATGTAAGCCTCATTAGACTTGAGCATGGTGTTCAAAGCGTAACGGCCAAACATACCAGCATCAACTTTGTTTGCTGTCAGAGATCTAACTACATTTCCTTTAGAATGGAACTGTCGTTTGAATCCGTCATCATATTTTTGTAGCGGGCCTTGCATTGCATCTGAAATTTCCTGTTCTGTTCCACCTAGCGACTTAGCTTTGGCTCCGCTAATAAGAACATCTAAGAACCTTTGGCTCTGATAGGTAATATCTTTATCACCTACATATTTAGATACCGCTTTGACTGCCCGGGGATCTGGAAGGAAATTGTTTGATCCTAGATTGATTGATGTGAAATCACCATCGTCAGTTCCGGTTTCATTGGCCCAATACTCTCCGACTTCTTGTATTGCTCCAAGTATATTGTCTGGATCTGCTTCTAATGCGCCTTGTGCAATTTGGCCCATTTGAATAGCTTGTAACGTGTCAATTTCAGTCGATGAATTGGGTCTAGAAGTACCAGTCGCCCATCCCTGAGAACCACCCATGAGGTTGTACCAGGCACGATCAGAAGTCGGCAATTCTGCCAAATCCTCTTTGGTCATGTCTAAACTCAGACCAATTCCATGTTTTTCTGCAAATTGAAAATATCCACCTTGATGTAATGCCTGGCGCATATCGTAAGTCGCATCTGCATCTCCGGCCATCTCAGCAGTCGGATTGATCACGGCTCCAAAAGTAAGAAAGTCTCCCTTTTGAGTCAATCTCCAGGTTGCTTCCGCATCTTCATTCGGGCCTGGGACGCGCGTCCATTCTCTAGCTTCGTTTCGGTACCGTTCAACATCCTCTGCCGTAGCATTTGGATTATCTTGTAAGAATAACTCTGCAGCAGTCGCTTCGCTGCGCAGCATCAATTTGTATTGATCTTCGCTATAATGGCCAAGATTTCTGTCTTTATCAACAGAAATGCCATACACTTGCTGAAACTCAGGATCTTTACCCTGGTTCCACATGTGTTCCCAAACGTCCCCTAATAAAGACCGACCATCATCAGTGGTCCCCGTGCCACCTTGAACAGTGGTTCCGCCCCGATAAACAGCAGCAGCCCTTCCTGTATCAAATCCAACTTCTTTGAAACCTACATTGAGCGTATCAGCAATAGTCTGTTCGCTCACTCCAACTTCTTCCATTGTTTCCCGGAGAAGGGATCGCTGCAACGAGGGAGATAAACCGCCAAGAGCTTTACTTGCGGTGAGTTCATTTGACTTTGGATCTCCGATAATATCAACTGGAGTTCCACCTGCTCCTACCTGGCGAGGATCTGCTGCGCTATAATTCTGTGCCTGAATACCGGCTTTGAATACATCTTTGAATCCAACGTTGGTTAGATAATTGCCACCAAGAACAAGAGCGTTTTGATTGCCCTTCCCTGTCGTAACGCCGCGATCAATGACATTGAAATCAGTGCGATCTGCTACTTTACTCTTGAGCTTCTCGCTACTGTCTAAGGCTAAACTCAGAGTCATCTTTTCAGAGATGGTCCAGGGCCGTTTCTGCACAGTAATACCATACAGCACTTCTTCTTTGGCCTCATCGCCTTCTCCTACCGTGCGCGTAATGAGAGGCACAAAATCACCTGGATTATATGTTTTGGATACATCGTCCCCTCTCGGATCCGGGAAATTCATAGTATCAATGTTCTCTAATAAGAATTCTTCTGAGAGATCAAGATCTTGTGATGTGTTTTTAGTAAATGGAACACCAAAATAATCCGGCATACCCGCTTCCGTCAATCTACGGCTATCCATGATTGCGGATCCAGGAAATCCTAATAGACGGTCCCGGGGAACAGACATACCTACATGTAATCCAGTCCTGGGTTCTTCCTCATCAGGTAGAATCGCACCAGACAACACCCACGGCTTAGAGAAATCAGATTGCACCTCGCCAGGATATAACTTTGTTACGGGAGAGCCGGGAGTTTCTTGTTCATAACCCTGAGCCACATCACGATTGAGCAAACTCAACCTTTTTAGTATCTTATCGCCTATGGCTGTTTCGCTGACATATCCACCACTTGGAGCAGGGGCCATGTGCATCCCGCTCGGTGTAATAGCAGATTTATGTTTAGCATCATAAAACAGAGGCTCTTTGAGCCCCAAACGTTTCTCCAGCTGATTCAAAGCTGGTTGAATTTCATTGTCGTAAACATCTTTGTTGGGAGAGAATACTGATAATTGCCCCAAAGACCACGACCTGGATTGAGCTTCCGATTCATGAGTGCCTACTAATGGGCTTGTAGGACCTGCACTCAAATGTTCTCCAGATGCAACTCGAGCGCTGATACCTCCCTCTAAACTGCCGTGGAATCGTTCTTGGGCTGGTTTATTGGGATTGTTTTTATCACGTTTATCAAAAGAGAGCTGCACTCGATTAGAAAAGGTCGTGTGCGCATCCATGAAATTAGAAAGAATAGATTTCTTATTACTCTGATCTACTTCTTTAGTTACCTCTACAAAACCGCGCTCAGTTGTGGGTCCAGAGCCTTGGATAAACGATAAATTAGGCTTATTGGTAATGTGAGACCGCGGTGTAGTAATAGCTTCAAAGTAAATTGATTGCTGTGTTTTCTTGTCGTAAATGCTGACGGGAATAGCAGCCGGTCGTCCGCCACCTTTGACGGGTTCCCATTTGCTAGGCGATGTTACATCGTAACGCTTACTTCCCCCGAGTGCTTCCGTTATCCAACCTTGAACATCTTTTCCAACAGCACCGCCACGATAAATTTTCATATCTTAGCCTCAAGACGTAAACAAACCAAGTGGGTCATCTGCAGAACTAGCTCCTACATTTGACGAGTCAATAATTTCCATTTCTATGATCATGTTGGAGACAATTCGATATTCTTGCATAAAGATGAATGGCTGATCTAAAACGCCGCCGTCGATAAGGGGTATGCCAAACTCTTTGATCTGATCGTGTAAAATCATCGCTTCCGGCTTTATCGGAATTTGATTGGTCAGTCCAGCTTTGTATTCATTTACGCATCCAAAATAGTCACCTAACGCTTCGCGCAGAGCATTTATATGGTAGGTGACTAATCTTCCCCCTGCGCGCTCCAGGGGTAATTGATTTTGAGAACTTTCTCATGAATTTCAGCAGCTACGGCCGGGGGCAGTAGAGCCCAGGAACGATTGAATTCGTTCTCATTCATGGCAAGTTTGCTATGCGAATTGAATCTAAACAAGGGGCTGTCATCAGATCCCATAATGTCGCATGCAGCGAGGGTTAGGAATACTTCCACCCTTTTGAGTTCTTCCATACTCCAGCGCTGTCGGATCTGCATTGAGGTCCCTGCTCGTTCTTCGTTCTCTATAATTCTGGAAATCTCAGCGAAAACGCGAGATCTACGTTCATTGTCTCCCTGGTTGGCCTGACGAACAGAAATCTTTGCAGGCGCTTCGGAACCATCACCGTATTCGGCTTCTGATTTATCCAGGAAAAAATCTTCAATGATTGGGGCAGATAATTTGATAGACATGTATAAATCCTCCAGATATATTCTCTATATAATCTCCAATTGTTGGAGAAAGGAGCGAGGGGATAAAATCCCCTCACATTCCCCGCGAGGAAACGAAGTTCCCTCACGGGGATCATTGTACCACAAAAAGATTATCCTAAGCCATATTCAGCAACAGCATTTTGCAAACTGATGGTTGCATATTCGCCGGAGTCATCTTCAAGCACCGTGCCTACGAGCTGCAGCATAACCGATTGGTTGCCAGCAAGCTGAATTCCACCACGAGGGGCAAAACCAACTTTAGCGGCATTGAAACGGAACATGTACTGCTCAGTTGAGCTGGTGTCTGTGCCAGGAATCACTTTGGGTGAAATCACATCAAATGCCAAAGAATCGACAAATGGTGAAGGATTCCACTCGCCGCCACCAGAGATGGCGCCAGTGATCATTTTCTGGTACAGTTCGGGGTTCTTCCACTTCACGGTGAGCATCACCTGGATAGATCGAGCCACGACGGTAATTTCATCGCGCCATGGATCACCATAAATGCGCTCAAGCTGATCCTGTTCAGGAGCATTTGCCAACTGCACACTCGCAGCTATGATCGGGAGATTGACAAAATCGGTCGCGCCGACATCAATCGTACCCTGGATCACTGAGGAATTTGCATCCTTGAAGGTCGCCAGAGGAACACTGGTGTAATCTTCGTAAGTGGCATTTTCAAAGGCCCAAGTTCCGACACCTTCGGGATCTTCCACCATATCGTAGTCTTTGCACAAGGCATCGACACGGCAGGTGATTAGACCCTGATTGGGCAGCGTGAAGCTGAGGCCCAGGACTTTACCATCGAGGAATTGCTCTCCGATGATTTCTGCATCAACAGCGCCAGAGGCTTTGTCGATAATTTTACGGAAACCCATCCACGGCAAATAGGACCATTGTGCATAGTCCATAGAGAATACATGAGTGTTGACAACTGAATTTTCATCAGCAGTCCCCTCAATATTCTTCGCAAGCGTGGTAGTGACTTTTCCGAAAGCAGCAAATAAAAGATGGCCAAAAGAATCCTCTAAACGAGGATACAATGTTGCGCCACCGCCTGCAGCTACACCGGCCTTGAACATGCCGGATGGCACTGGAACTCCACCGACTTCATCGGGGAATACTCTCGTGTCATCGACAATCGCAAGATCGATCGCTGCGGCTTTGTGTTTATACCATTTGGTCGGAGCTACGGTTTCAGCCGATTGCTGTCCAAACCCAAATAGTCCGGTTCTAGATGTTACACCCATTTAGCACCTCCGCTAGGGTTTTTCAGTGAGACATTGCCAATACATCCGGCCTCGCCAGATGTAAGATTTTGGCGGCCCACCTGACTCAGTATAGGTATTCGCAAAGTCGAACAAATAATACGCTTGTTCACCAAAATTATCAACCAGATCTGCGACCTGGATGGTTTTCATGGCTCTTTGCATGTACCCGAGTAATTCATAAGCATAATCCATTGCAACTTCTTCGGTATAATTTGACTTATTGAAGAAGCATCCATATTGTATTACTCCACGCCTCCACCAAAATTCACCGCCGCCAATTTCATGAGCCGGGACATTCATATCAATGTCCTTGAACTCGTCGAGGCTTACTATACCATCTACGAAGTCCAAATCTTCGGGATCTCCACTCTGAACAGCGACGTAAATATTCTTCTTGTTTGGATTTTCCTGGAAACGGCCCAACTTCACAACATCAGCATAGATTGGATAGTCCTCATCCATGTCTGTCTGGAAAGTTGTAACCATTTTATCGCGTATGCGATCCAGGAGCATCGGAACAATATGAGTATCGTTAGCCAATGGTGGTGCCTCCAGTATCTAGAGGTTGCTTGGCGATCTCCATATCATACAGCTTTAGGAAGAACTCCACGGTCTTTTCTACAGGGTTGTGCTCAGGATTGCCACTATCAACCTTGGTTCCGAATTGACGTAGCCCTGAGGCGCTCACGGCCTCTGGTAAGAGACAATAAGCACATGCGTAGAATAAGACAGCTCTCTCAACCCGTTTCGGGACCTCAAGAATAAAAGTCTCATCTGGCACATCGTCCGTCATTGTAGGAGTGTCCCAATAAGCTGTGTAATACAATCGGAGAATGTCACCGGTGTCTGGAGTTTTCCCGAAGGTGATATATCCGTGAGGATAATCCAAAAAGTTCTGTTCCTCAGGGTAATCTCCAAAGTAGTTGCCAGGTGACAGGACTGCAGAAGGGATCAGCTTGCCGGTTTCACTAACTTCACGAATACCTTGAATCTCGTAACAGTCATCAGGCAGCTCGAAAGCTACCGTTGAACTATCACCAGTCCAATCGTGTGTTGCGTGTTTACCGACTCGCTCCAGGATTGACTCCTGGGCTGCTGCGAGCCCGTCTGATATTAGTAAATCAGTCGGGCCCGTTTCAGCAGTTTCGTAAATCGCTCGGTAAACCTTATCTTGAAAGTCAGAAAAGGTCGTCATAACAATTTACCTCACCTTATTGGACGCCAGCTGCGCCCTTCACGCGGAAGGTACCGGCGCTAAATACAACTTCAAACATCTCAGGTGCATAGGCATTGAAACCCATGTAGGCGTCCCAGGAGAACCTGTGAACCTGCTCGAAGTCATCGACAGGGGGCGGAGCGTGGTAGCGTGGTGCTCGGGCTACGCCAGCGACAATACCCTGAGGTCCACCAACGAAGATGGATGAATGAATATGACGGCCTTTGGTGACATACGCGTAAACGGTGCCTCCAAGATCGGTATTCATGTCCACCATGATGGGGCGGTCAAGGGTAATGCGCACATTACCAGCGTCGATGCTTATGATCCGGCGATTGTGCAGGGTGCCTTCTCGGTAATCAACGCCATTGGAAACACCAAAGTCGCTGGTCCGGGTTGTGTGAACAGAGATGGTGTCATTCACAACAAGATCGGAAACCGAAGCAAGCTGCAAATAATTGGTAATACCTGAGCTGGACTGGCCAACTGCATAGGTGTTATCAACTTTTACAGAAGCGGGATCGGGGGCGCCATCACCGGCGGTGATAGCGGAAGTTACGGTCGTCTGCGCAATTATGGTACCGCAGTTGTACAGCATCGCCTGAGGCGCCTGGACAAAGCGAACATTCTTGTACATGCCGACTTCGTAACGATTGATGGACTGATATTCAGATGCACTCAGCCAGTCATCAGCAGAGGCATTTTTCTGGATATCATAGATCACACCAGGAGTGGTGTAACAGAGGATGGAACTGGCAGCACCAGAGGCGCCGAGGGCAGAGGCAACACCACGATTTGCCATGCCGAGCCAGATGTCGAGTGCGATGGATGGATCAAACTTGTTCGCTGTGGTCAGGGAGGAGAAATCACTTCCGCCACCTGAGAACATCTTGTAGCCAGAGTCATAAGCCCCGGACAAGAAAGCGTTACGCGCGAGCGCGTCCATCACTTCAACATTATGAACACCGAGGGCACCCTTGAGGATCCGGCGCAAGCCAGCTCTCTTGTTTACCTTCCAGTAGTTGATAATGTCATCATACTCATGATAAGCAACTTTACCGCCGTAGCGGGAAAAGTCGATGGTCACGGCCTTGCTATCAACGTGCGATGCAGGCATCCAAATCTGGCGCATGGATAGCGCCGTGAAGTTCGGATGGGGGTCCATGAATTGAGAAACAACCATTGAGGTTGCATTGACGGCTCCCAGGTTCTTTACGAATGGGATGGCAGATGCAAATACAGCTCGATTTCGGAAAATCGAAACTAGATCGGGATCGTACCAAGCCCGCTGGTTCTTGTCAATGGCCTCCCATGGAGTATCACTATAATAAAGATCAAAATCTCCAGTAGCCATAAAATATTACCTCCGACAGTCTCCTGTCAGTCTAAATACCTGATTTTTTGGATTTGACGTCAAGTTCATCAAGTGCTTTCTGCAGTTCGTCGTATCTGTCTGATTTCTCAGCGTTTCCGGCAATCTTGAACATCTCGTCAATGATGGAATCGCGACTCGGGGCTGCATTTTCATCGGCTGTTCCGTCTGGACCAGCTCCGTCGAGTTCATCATCGATAGCTTTCTGCGATTGCTTTCCGACAGTCTCTTTGAATGTGGTGAGTTTGGTTGTAAATGCTTCCACATCACCATCAAATACAGGCAAGAGACCTTCTGTTTCAAAGCCCAAAAGCTCAGGGAAATCCTTGAGAATCAAGTCTGTCCGGGCGCTTTTGTTCTCCAACACTGTGTTCTTGGCTTCCAATTCCGTGTACCTGGCTGATAGGTCATCAAACTGACCTTTGAAAGTTCCCTGTTCATTCGATGCCTGATCTATCTGATTCTTCAAGGTGGCAGCATCGGCTACCCAGGTTGCTTTCTCATCCAGTAAAACTTTGTTATCTCCGTGCAGCGCGTTGTAGGTTGTCTGCAGACCTTTATACTGCTTGTCCTTCACATCCAAAGCAGCATTGGCGGCAGCCAAGTCAGTAACGAGCTTGGTTACGTCGATCTGTGTGGCCGGATCCGCGGTTTTACCCGATTCTTCGACTATAAGATTTCCGTCTTTGTCTAACATTACTACTTATCCTCCTGGGTTTTTCCAGATTGTACCGCCCGATTGCCCGACCTGCCCTTTTTGGCTTTGGAGCTTTCGGAAGTGTTTTCCGGATCTTCCGCACTAGAATTATTATTTGTCTCATCGTTTTTATTCTCTACGGATGCAAGAAAAGTAACCCAACTTTTGATGCGTTCCATTTCTTCTGCTGGAAGCTCTACATCTCCCAACATCTCCATGAGGTGCTCAATCGAACCGAGGTTTACGGCTGCCCGTTGGACAACTTCGTTCACCAGTTCCTGTCGATCGCGCGGAAGGATCGGGTACCAATCCTGCCTCATCCGGAATTTGAGGTGTTCCTTTTTGACATCAGCCTTACCCTTCTTCTCCATCATTTTGAGGAGAGTAGAATTGAATACATCTAGGCCGGCGCTCCAGAGGACGCGCTCTTGACGAATGTGCGAGACTAAAGGCCACATCCTCGTCACGAGTGTCAAAGCACTCCGTTGTGATCCTGAATCCTCGCCGTAGGCTACGCCAGGAACCATTGATGCACGTTTGAATTGCGTCCAAAGTTTCTCAACTAAATCTGACATTGACGAAGATGCCTTCGACTGTTCTACGGCGAACAAGTCCGGTTCGGATTCTTTCCCGGAAATATTTGGTCGTCCAGTCAAATTTATAACAGGAAGCCCATCACCAATCCGGACCACTTTGGGTGTGCCTGTGACGTTCCGCATGGCAATGCTCGAGTGAGCATCATCATTGACGGCATCGCCATAATCACCCATTCGGAGATTCATCTCCTTAGTGAGTCCAATCAGATCTTTGAGCAAACTGATACCATACAGACCGTCGAATCGTATGTGGGGGATATATGTTGCGGGAGTTACCCCGTAAATATTCTCACCTTCCATAAATTTATCGGGCTGCTTGGGCAACTTAGCTACAGATCCATTCACAGTAACTTTGTAATGATCGTTTGTGTAATGCTCGATCATTATCGGTAGAGGGTCATCTTGATCCGTCTTTACGCCAAATCTCAGGGCATCAGCATGAGAGATATGTTTTACAAACCAATTCTCAGTCAAATGCCAGTAATCTCCACCAGAGGCAACCCCGACAAATTGCGCGGGATGTACGGCTTCGATATAGAAAGGAATCTGGCGCCAGGTCTGCCAGGGGACGTAGGTTACTTTGAATACGCAACCTCCGAACACCTGGGAGAGCAATCCGTTTTTCATCATGAGCGCTCGACCGCCGTTCTCCCACCAAATATGATTCAAGGCGGCTTCTGCGGGTTTGATCAGCTCCTCGTCTTTCTTGGCCTCATCACTAATTAGCTTAGGAATCACCAATGGGCGAGAGTCATCTTCAAACTCGCCAAAGAGAGCATAGGAGTGCTTGAGAGCAGCTCCAGATAATGGATTGATCTTGACGGGGTATAACTCTACTTCTGTATCATTCGAAGTAAAGGTTTCATCTAATTTTGTGCTATCGAACCATTGCTCGTAATCAGTATACAAGTCAAGATTCGCTTGATAGGTATCCATGGGGAAGGCATCCGGGATATAAGCGTCATCGATAATGTTTACCGGTGAATTATCCTTTTCGAGTCCTTCATCAAATTTAGGTAAAAAGCCCAAACTGTACCTCCGGCGCTCCTACTGGAACGCTCAACAGAGTATTATAGTGGATAAAACCTCCAACGTCAAGGTCAATTTACAACTATTCCACCTTTTCTCGCAGAACGCTGTGTCCTGCGTGGAGATCTAAAATCACGCTCTAGCGATCGCTCGTCTTGACCTGTTTCTACCCGTGCTTCGTTTTTCTCGGGAATCAAGCCGTTGGCCATGTTGATCAAAGTCCGGATCAATCCCTGACGCACCTTTGTCGTAAGTGTCTGTAATCGAGACATTGAAGTATATCCTCACCGCCCAAGCTGCCATTGAAAGCATAGCTACAAGGTCCTGGGCAATACGTTTATCTTTTTCCAGGCTGTAATTCGTGAGCTGCTGCCGGAAACCGATCACATTCTTCGGCCAATTGATCAATTGAGCTTCAATTAGAGCCCGGAGCGCCACTAAGTAGCCTGCTTTCTTCGTTCCAGAGAAATCCATGCCGGAAATATGCCGGACGGACAGCTTTTCGAGCGTTTTTTCATCTTCCTCGCTCAAATTGTTGATCTGTTCCCCAAAAGTCTGGAGATTTATCATCTCTGCGGTGTGTTTCTGAGTAGAAGTCGAGTCAATACCCGCAAAAACAGCTGGATATCGCTCCATGTAGTCTAAAAGGGTGTCTACGAAGGGTGTAATGCGCCCTCCGCCATCTCCCCACCACAAAGCAACGATCTGTGCTGCCTGGTTCGGGACATCTGTTACATCAAACACGCCAATTACCGGAGCGTTACGCTTTGGAGCCGCATCGATCCCCGGATCCCCGAAGATCATGTACATTCTATCAGCCTGGGGAGGAGTCTCAAAATGAAATATACCTGTAGATCGGTCCTCACGGAGCAGAAACCCAGGTTTTCCCGCAGCTACACCATCTTCTAGCCGTTCCGCCATGAGTTGATTCTCACAAGCCCATACTGCTTCTTTAGAGAAATAGTCACCTTTACCTTCCGGCCGGAGACCATCGATGAATTGCTTGTGTTCGGCTTTCGGGATTCTACTTAGAAAGCGTTCTAGCTGTTTCTCGGTCACATTCATGTTGTCCCGGGTTGAAATAACCAGGGAGAGGTTGTTTTCTGGATCTTCTTCCCCCAGGTCGAACTGCTCCCATAGGGTAGGATTGTGCCAGGAGTTCGAGATCATCGATAAGCGCCCTAACCTGGAACGTCCCCGAACCGATCCACGGAGTCGGGATCCAACGGATGTGATAACTTCCGCTAAGTTGTCGATCAGCCCTGCTTCTTCGATGTTGATCCAATCGCCTTCCCACGACAGGATGCCTGTTGCGTCGCGGTCGGCTGACATGAATTCCATTGAACTTTCTATGATCGTATCTTCCACCTGAAAACGAAAAACTATTGTTGGATAAGGCCTCTTTGGTTTTTTCCAAACGAGCTTTTCTGCCGGTGTCCCGTCTAACCACACGAGCATAGTTTCGTACATCTGCTTCGCCTGCCACGCGCGGGGGGCCACATTCAAAAACTTGAACCACGGAGTTGTCACGCACCATATAAACCCTCCCATTCCGACACCGAGAGTTTTGCCTGAGCCAAATCCACCGATGATACACATATCAGTCTGTTTAGCCATGCACACATCTTCCTGCCAGGCGCCGGACTTCGTAAAGTTATGATCAAAGATAAATCCCTGGTCTGCACCAGGGGCTCTGAAAAAGTAATTCGATATCAAAGAGGGGTTGTTCTTCCCCTCCTTGAGTATCTGTAATTCGCCAGGTGTTAGCTTATATGGTTCTTTAGCCACGTTTCCTTGAGTCCAGGAACTCTCGTTCCTCTGCGGTCAAATTTACATTGTAATGCGAGAACCAGGCAGAGATCTTAAGGCTCGCTATTCGATCACAGATCTGAGACTGAGAGATATACATATTCTCCTCTTTCTGTGATCTCCTGACGATATAAGGTTTCATCCTCAGTTCACCGCCCATCAAATGGACATCGAGTTTCGCTGCTTCTGCAGCCTGAGCTTGGTTCCGGTACACATTTACTATGATTTTCATATATCTACCTCGTCACTAAATGGCATGAATACAGTTTTCATCCACCGCAGTCCATCAATAAAACCTTTATCGTACTCGGTTTCAACTTCGTTGGAGTAAACGGCTATTTCGTAATCGCATAAATTCAATATCTCGTCAGCAGAGAAGTCCACACATATATTGAGGCCGGGCGGATTTTTTGGCATTTTTACCGACTCCGAAGGGCATCCGAAAAGTGCTGGTACTCTGACCAGAAATCATCTACCGCTACTACTGGACCGGTTCCGTTGGCCAGAAACAGTAAAAAATTCTTCACTTCGATAGTTTTCGGGAATTTGAAATACAACATTCTCTCCAACTGTTGGAGACCGGAAGGTCTGATCCCCGCTGACATCAAAGAGATAGCAGCTTCCCTGGAAGAAACAAGATACTCGTCCCCTTGTTCTCGCATCAGAAGAATCCTGAACCTTTGTAGGGCGGAGAGCATGTTCTCAATGGGCACAGGATCAAGAGCCCGTAGATAGAAAGCAGATTCATCGGAGGCTACATCTTCCGCCTCGAATACGACGTAAACAGTTCTGCCATCGATCTTGATATCGTGTACGAGGTGCTTCAACGCAATCAAGGTGACTGCGAGCTTCATATCCCGTACAGGTAAATATTCAGTAGTATCGCTCACATTCGATTTCCGGATGTGCTGCCATAGGCGCTATCCAGGGATGTGTTGAGTGGAACGAATACAGGATGACCGTCAGGTTTGATTACCTGCCAATCCTTCCCGCCAAAGATCAACGTGCCGGGTTGTTTGTTCTCCCGCCAGGTTTTGAACATTCTGAGATAGGTGTCGTGCCCCGGGTGAATGTATCCTTGTGGATCCGGCGCTCGTGCTGCCGTGACTTTTTGTGAAGGGCCTTTCGGATCTTTCGCGCTATTTGGGATTCGCGGGTCCTTGATCTCAACTGTGCCATCCTTCACCTCTTTCATATCGGGGATGTCGGTTTTCATGGGT
>Ga0075125_10000512_pt1 | contig 17270 bp, 40 predicted proteins | sample AntAceMetag02UKN_FD_69810 | JGI IMG/M metagenome (GOLD analysis project Ga0075125, IMG submission 69810) | Saline lake microbial communities from Ace Lake, Antarctica - Antarctic Ace Lake Metagenome 02UKN | ecosystem: Environmental > Aquatic > Non-marine Saline and Alkaline > Saline | place... | reverse complement strand
GTTTATCCTCAAGCATCTTAATCAACCGTTTAAGGCAACGTTCAGCCTTCTCGACCTCATTCTTGTCTAGTAACTCAATCGCTTCCTTCAACATCGCCCTGTAAAGCCTAAAATCTATCAAAAGAGCAGTCGACAATAATTCAGACATCTTTAACCTCCCTTTGCCTCCCTATGACCGCAGCGCTTACACAGGTAAACGCTCTCCCCTGTAGCATCACCACCAACCTCAACCATCCCACCGCACCCATAGGGGCATTGTTTTACTGGTGCAAACTCCTTTTCAAACTGCTCTCTCACGTTAAGCATCTTTAACCTCCTTTAGTTTTTTTAATTGCCCAATAAAATCATTAATATCTTCAAGGCATCCAACGCTATAAACCGCCTGGACGGTAGGGAAATAACAATATTGCATCCACGCTGAATACCATTTCACCACTCCCAGTTGATCACTGCTTCGATTGTTACGACAACTCCAAACAGCGTTTTTTGGCCTATCTTCCTTTTTTACAAAGTGAATGTGCCCGTACTGTGTTTTCACTTAACCTCCTTAACTAAAAATGTAGCTTGTTGTCCTTCAACACTTGGTAAAGGAATGTTTCCAAAACACATAGCTTGTGATGCTCTATTCCCAAATCATTTATATCGTTTATCACCTCTAAGGTTTCGTGCAGTAGAGTCGTTTCCTGAATTCCCTGGCTGGCAGTTGAATCAATCCATATCTTTTGGTAAAACGGAACCACGCTTCCGACCTTGCTTATTCCACCTCCTTTGAAGCGGTCCTTCTTAATGACTTTATAACAAAGCCCGCCAATTTTTATCCTGTTTGGGATCTTCACTTAACCTCCCCTGAGAATCTTGGACATTACTACCTTCCCTTTTTTTGGGCAACGTCCATCGTATAAAAGCCTTTCTGCTTTCTCCTTTGCGTACCCCAACGTAGGACAATGACGAGCTTGATGATGTGTGCCATCATTAAGAACAACGTCGAGCTTCCACTCCGTAGCCATTCCAGAAGTGCTTCGAGTTTTAACAATCCTTGCGCACCAACACGCCGAATAATAAGAAGAAGATGCAAAACGATGCTTCTTCCATTTTATTTTAGTGGTCTGGTGTCTCATGGTTTACCTTTTGGTAACAACAATAAATCTCTTTGTTGTACTTTCGTCATGTGAGCCTTCACCCCGCAACAAGGACATGGGGCCGAAGCAATACTTCCCCCGCCATGCCAGTAGGTTATGGTTACTACTTTCCCTTTGGGAATGGTGAGAAAACCATTTCTTAGATCACGCAAAGTTTGGGCCTTTAGTCCTACATAATCCCTTTTTAATCTAGGCCACTTCATATCGCTTCCCCTTTAAGAAATTTCCAACTGCTCATTACCGTAACCACGTTCACGCAACTCAAATAAAATGGTATCCCGATCATTGAACTCAAGATGCCAAAACCAAACATGAAGTAACCACAGGTCAGTTTTTTTTGAGTAGTTCATTTCCTATTCAGCCTGTTCCAACAACCACGCTGCGGTGTATAAACAGTGGGACCAAAACCTGTAAGTGCCAATGAGGTCCTTAAATCTCTCCGGGGTACAGCCCTTAAGCTCAATCTTCCCACTCTCCAAATCATCAGCTAAAGAATTGTTGTCTTGCGCCAGTTGTTTTAATTTGTCGATTGCTTGTTTCATTTCAGATCCTTTTCGGCCTTCTTAACAAAGGTAGAACTGACAATCCCAATAAGGTGTTCTGCGACCTCCCCACATTTTGGGCATTTCCATGAAGCAAAAACTTCTTCGTAATCCGCCCTCAAAGTGTAGCGCACTTCCTCACCACAAGAACAATCCATATGCAGGCTATGCATTTCAGTTGGCTTTAATTTGTCGACCGCTTGTTTCATTTCCTGTAAGTATAAAAACGAAAGCTACATTTCGTGTAACTGTTTTTTTTAAAACTCAAATGCGTATGACCTCCTGGAGGATCCGCAGGAGGACCCAGGACACATTTAATGGTGCCTCGTACAAAAACGAAAGACGCTTTCCTGGTGTTGAAAAAGTTGAAATAATGGAATGGTGGGTCATATTATTGTTTATCAAGGGCGGCCTTACCCCATCCCTAGTCTTACACCCATGCACACCTTCACCCCTTTTAATTCCCACACCCAGGCCAGCGCTCAAAACAATTTCATCGGCCAGCCTCGCCGATCCAGCTTGTGAGTGTGCCAAACTTGCCAACCTCACAGCTCGCGAATAAAATTAATTGGAGATCGAGAGCCGGGCAGCCAGGCCATGGTATGACACCCCACCCACCCCGGCCACACTCCATCATTGACTGCGAGTTTAGCATGTGTTGTATGCGGAGTTTACATAATACTTCTTATCATACCTTAATTTTTTTAGAATGTGCTTATTATTCATGGTGTTATAGATTGCTGATAATTATTAAGGCCAATTGTCCACATTTGTTTACCTATGCTACACAAAAGGATCGAGTGTGTGAGGCTCGCACTTGAGCGCGCCATACCACTTTAGAGCCTGGTATGCCCAGAGTTTCCGCCTACCGTTGATTGCCTGGGAGACGCTGGACGGGCTCATGTCCACCGCCTGGGCGAAATCTCGCTGAGTACCAAACTGTAAAATTATGAGGGCTTTGATCGATCTTTTAGTGTGTTTTCCGGCCATTTCTGCCTCCAAGTATGCGAATTAAAAAACCTTATAATCCCCGAAATATCCCCAAAAATCGCTTTTACTCGAAGATTTTCCTGAGTTGTAGGCTCATATCATCCCTATGCTCTTGATACTTTGCCATTGCCTCGAAAAGCTGCGACTTATAGACTTGCAGTAAGGTATTGATAATACTTATAGCTTGCATAGGTTTTGCCAATGACGTTGTGTCGATGCGACTTCCTATAGATCGCATAGATTTTATCAACGGTTTATCATTGTCCACGATCCAGGGCAATGTCCCCGGTACCCACTTCTGGTTGGTCTCATAAAGGCACATCGAGATCATCTGTTGTACTTTTTCTTTTGAGTCCATCGATTATTTTCCTTACTCGTGATTTGTGGGGAGTAAATGGAGCTCGTCCCGGATGATCTATTGTTTTGTGTTTAAAAGTTTCTGCATTTTCTTTCCATCCATGGCCGGGGTGTTTTGTTTCCATTGCGAGAATACCCTTATAGAAGGTATCTCTATCAAACTTTCCAAACAGGGTTTGTCTAACCAGTTTCATGGCATCCTGGATATGGGGGGAATCCATTTTGAGGCGTTTGGAATTGAGCATATCTTTTGCAACCTGTTTGTCGCTCTCTTTATCCAGATCCCAATCGTGCTCCCATTGAGATCTGATCTCCTGGATCACCTGGGCAATGGTGGGGAGTCTTGAGACGGACACTATGAGATTATCGACTGCTCTTTTGATATGTTGTGGCTCATAGCCTTTTGCACCGTCATAACATCGAGAGAGCTGCTCTTTGCTGTAGGCTGAGTTGAATGCTGCCTCTAGCTGAGTCATTTGATCCTGAAAATATTTCTTAGAAGTCATATCGAGCCTCTTTTTTTGAAGGGGTTAGTATGTCGTGCCATCTTTTATCATTTATGTAGGTTGATGGTAGTGGGATAAACTCACCATTATTTTTAATCCACTGTGGATCACTCTTATTGCGTACTTTGACATTCATAATGATTGTTTTGGTAAGGTCATCGTTTGGATCAAGAGTTTTAAAAGCCTTCATAGCCTTCAGCTTATTTTGCTTATTCTGGTAGACGTCCCAAAAGAGGTCGAATCTTATGGATTGTTGAGGGGTAAACTTTACGCCATTGTCCTTTGATTTTTTTAAGGGGGATATAGGGGGTTCTTTCTTTTCTTTACTTACCTTATCCTTATCCTTATCCTTATCAAGAAGGAAGCCAGACATTGACATACCAAAACCCGGTATCGATTCACCTGCGGTTGTCAGTGGTATACCAGGGTTGTCATTGGTTGTCAGTGGTATACCACTAGTATATTTAGGTAGGGTCTTACAGGTATTTTCCGGGGTTCGGAGTGGGTAGTCCTGGGGGATTTTTCTATCACTTCTCCACGTTTGATGCTTCTCAAACTTTAATATTTCCAGATATTTATAATCTTCATATAAAATTATAAGGCCGACTTCCACCATTCCAATAATAGCTTGGGAAAATTCGTCAAGACTGCGGTCTGACGATGGTATCACTTTCAGTTTTAGTGCCTGGGGCAGCGCCTCAAAGTGTCCGAACCCATCACAATGAGGAATAATCCAAGTATAAAGAAGCTGCCCGAATTCACCGATACGCCCGGTATCGATACCTTTCGATACGGTATCGAGACACCTTTTGAGCTTTTCTAATGTGGGTGAAGTGGTTATTCCAGATCCTATCATTCGCCTATTTTCTTTCGCCATTTTACCCCTCTATTATTTTGGAGATAGCTCGTCAATTAATTCTTCAATGGCTCTTTTTCACCTGTGTCCACTTCACCCGATCCCCTGCCTTAAAGCCTGTGGTTTCCTCGGCAATCGTGGCCTCAAGCTTGTATTTCTCGGCGTACCTGGCATCAATTTCAGCCTGTAGCCGATCAATCGTCTTTTGTAGTTCCACTATTTTATCCATGTCCGCTTTTCCCGCCTATCTTTTGAAACCACTTTGTTTCTGTTGCATTGTTTACAAGGACTATTGCCTCCGTACAATTTCCACATTCAATCTCCTTTAATAACTTATCACAAAAATTATCTATGGCTGGCTGTGCATAGGGGGGGTTCAGCCACACTTTCCCTACCCATTTTTTACTTAATCCGTCATTGTTTAAGGTGTAATATTTTTGGGCTTTTATCTTGGCGTTTGCTATCTTTGATGATGCCGGATCAATGTCTATGTTTCCCATAACAACTAACGCACTTTCAATGTATTGCTCTGGCGTGTACCATTCGTTATCCCCGGAGCTATACGCAACGTGGGCTTTTCCCTTAATGGCTTTTATCAACCCCACAGTAGTGAGTTCTTCACAGCGTCCTTTAGTTTCCTGAATGTGATTTTCAAAATCTTCTTCAGGTATGTTGGCAATAGTTTCATAGCGTTCATGGTGAGTTATGCCTGCGTCTTTGAGGATGCCGAGCTTTAACCCCTCCCCATCGTGGGGAGAGGTTAAATCGGTTCTTGCACCCTCGTTCTTTGGCAATTCTCGGCTAAACTCCCCGATCCTGCGCTCTGCCCTGAGTTTAATTTCACAGACGTTATTTTGTACTTCCAGGCTTTCTTTGGCCTGCCTCGCATAAGCCCTTAATGCCTCTGCCTTATCCCTGATGATTTTTACTTCATCAATGTTTTTGCATTTAGCAATAGCCTGCCTTGCTTTTTCCCATTGTCCCAAAACAACTATTTTATTTATTTTCACCTTTTTCCGCCCTCGCCAGCTCGTTTTTCAGCGCGGACCGCTCAACCTCCAGATCAGCACAGTTATTCCTGAATTTGCCCGGATCTGTGCAATTCCCCCAATGAGGCTCGAAGCCCTGGACGACTTCACCCTCCGGGGTGACGATGGTGAGTTTCTCCATTTCGCAGGGCAGCCACTTATGCTTACTGCCACCCTTGCTTGGCAATGCGCTCTTAATAAACTGTTTTTTCTATAAGACATAATAATCTCAAAATTAATGTTGGGATATTCTACCTGGAATAATCGCAGCTTATCCTTACACTGCTGCCACCGTTGCCGGGTGCTTATTAGCTCATAGTATTTATCTTCTGCGGGATCGTAAAAATCAGGCGTGTAGCGTGAACCGCTGGAAAGGTAGAATGTGCGAGGTTCATAAATGAGACTTATACCTTTGTCCTTCATCTCATTCATAAATGCTATTTCTCTAGGATACCGCGGTTGTTTAGGCTGCACCAACGTTGTTTTTGTCATCGGGATACTTATAAAAATCTTCAAATTTAATAGATTTAAAAATGGCAGCAAGTTTCATGGCGCTTACGGGGTCAACCTTCCTTCTTCTGCCCGTAAAATAATGAGAGATTGCCCCCGGGGTAATGCCAGTTATTTCGGCTATGTCTGATTGTTTTAATCCCCTTTTCTGGGCTTCTTTTTTGAGTTTTTCAACGCCTAGGTTTTTCATGATTAAACATCATAATACAGCCGTATCAATAAATCAAGCAATAAATACAGTAGCTCATTGACTTTATACTATACAGGTGTATTATTTGCAGTTATGAAATGGGATCATGAATTATTTTTAGAAGCAATCCGGCAATTTAGCAAGGACAACAACCTTACTCGTGTTGAGGTTAGCACTCGGGCTGAATTAGCCGATGCAACTGTAGGTCACTGGCTATCAAAACAAAGAGAAAATCCCGACTTGGAATCCATATTAAAGGTTTTGGCCGTTATAAATATACCCATTACAAATTTTATAAGAGAATGTTCTCCGGACCAAGAGGCCAAGGGCAAGAGGTATGAAGAGGTTTGCAATAGAATAAAATCACTCGACATTTCAAAGGTAGAGGTTGTTAATGATGTGATAGAAATCTTGAACTACGACCACAAGCACATAACCAACATTGCCACGAGCGTAATTAGGATCTTCAATAATGGGTTTGCTAGCTCTCTTGAGGAAAAGGCAAAAAGGAAAAAGACATTGAAGGGAAGGGCAAAAGCACAAAAAGATTAAAGGAAATATAATGTTCACGGGGGAGGCATTATGAAGAAATCAATTTTTATCACACTGCTGGCAATCGCTTTGCTTTTTGGTTTTTCCTATGGAAGCGAAGGGGGAGATGCTGCCCCCACTAAAGAAGCCTACGAAGGCAAAGGGCTTGACGGGAAAGCTGCTGTTAAAACTATTGAGAACTATAGAGAATCTTTTAAAGGAAAAGAAGGTAGTCAACAAAAGACTAAAGGGAAAAACCTGGGGAAGCCCTATATCGGGATTGGGAATGGTCTTGCAATAGATCCTGCAACAAAAAAGGTTTATCCCACGTCAGGTTCAGTAGTGGTAGATCCCGAAACAAAAGCAATCCATCCCGTAGTTGGCACAGTGGAACAAAAGACAGGGGGGCCTTATATTGGAGTTGGACCTGTTGTAATAGATCCCACAAAGGGAGGGGCCCTTCCCAGGGTAGGCCCAGGTGTAGCAGGTCCTGAAACGGGAGAACTTTACCCCGCAATTGATGCAAAATAATATTTCACACGAAGGGTTGGGTGTAGGGGGATTATGCCATATAGGGGCAAGAAAAACTTCTCGGCCTTGGAAAAAAAGATTATCCGCCTGCTTGGGGATCGGCTACCAAACGATGAAAGCTGGCCAACCCTATCTAAAAAATTTGGGATTGGGAGAGAAAAGCTGTATCGGATATTCCGGGACCAGAATTACGGGGTATCCTGGGAAGATGTAAGCAAATTAACGAAAAAGCTCGATGTGTGCCTGGTAATTCATTGTGATAAGGCCAGGCTTTTTGAAGGCAAAGAGATCGAGCTGGCAACGATAATAAAACAGAAGGAGAAAAAGAAGAAGGGCTAATAAGCCGAGAATTCGCCTACAATTATCAACAGCTTACACACACTCCCACTTTTGGGGGTGTTTTTTTTGATAATAAATCGATACAGTCGTACTTTGAGCTTGACATATAAATACACCTGTATTATCATTGTTCCCAACACGCACCCAAAATAAAAAAACAAAGCACACGGGTAGAAGGGGCTACGGCTCTACCTTCAGTATCGGTCCTGAAGCCACGCACAATGCTGTCATACGGCTATTAGCGGGACAGGATAGACGGAGGCGACAACCCACAAAAGGATAGCATTCTGACCATAAAAGAATTCTGCGACAAGCTGCGAAAAGACAATCCACCGGATGCGGAAATAGCGGCGGATGTTTGGCTTAAAGATGATGTTGCCAAAGCGGCAAGGGACCTGTCTGTAGTGCTGACCGGCGGCGAAATATCCGAAGTGTTGAGGTTGATACACGACAAAACCATAACGTGGGAATTGGTAGTGGACAGTATAGACCACGCATTAAATAAAAGGGACGAAAAAATAGCGGGATCATTCCAGGAATTTAAGAAAATATTCCCAGGTGAGCTGACAGAAGAACGGTTTGCGGGCATGAGCATAGGAGAAAGAATAGAGTTTGTTTGGAATTTATTTCATGCATATCCCTGCAAGTGGCTTTCTTTTTTTTAAAAGGGGGTAATTGAGGGGGTGAAAATGCCTATGGCGGTAAAGACACTGATAAGGGTCGACAGCCTTGAGTGCCATGAATACGATCAACTTTACTGGGTTTTCAGGGGGCTGGAAAAGGTGTTAGGCAGAAAGTCGTTTCTTAGCTATGTGTGCCCAAGGGCTGGTTGGGCCTCTGGGCATTTGGACGTTTGGGAAGATGGAAAGACCACAAGTGACCTTGAAAGAGGGAAACGACTCCTGGGCCTCTGCGCCTATTTTGAACTTAAAGACATCAAGAAGCGCTCGAAGAAGTTTTGGCGCTTATTCAAAAGGTAATCGCCCAGGCCACCAGGTTTTTTCTTACCCTCTCTTTTCCCTGGTGGCCTGGTTTAAAAAAGGAGAACCATGAAATACCTTCATAACATCGGATTCGTGTTTGCCAGCTTGGCAGCCCTCTATATGGCCTATCAGATAAATCTGCTTGAGCAAGTGCCATTGATTATCCTGGTTGTGAAAATTCTTTTCTGGTCAATCTGTATCCTCGGATTGCTAGGGGCTATCCGGAAATGCAATTAGAATGAAGTTCTATTCAGTCACCACCGCACTATCCCCATACTCCGGCTATAGCGACCTTGAAAGGTATCCCAACCTAAAGGCCAAGATCAAAAACGCATCTTTTCATGGCACGAATATCCACCGGATCTGCTCGACCATTGGCCTGGGACTTTTCCCGATCGTCCCGGCTATCTATGATGCCTATATCAAATCCTTCCGGTATTTTCTTGATAATAATGTGAAAGAGGTAATAGCAACAGAGATCCCCCTCAAGGATGATAAGTTAGGCTTCCTGGGCCATCCTGATTTTGCCCTCATTATGAAAGACGATGATGGGGAGCAATCAATCATCGATCTGAAAACCCCGATCCCAACCAAAAAACTAAAAAGGATATGGGCGGCCCAACTTGCAGCCTATATGCACCTGGCTAATGTCAACGGTTACGCCATTAAGCACATTGGCAGCCTGGCATTAGATCGTGACGGGAAACCGCCAAAGGTGCATTGGTACAAGGATAGTGCCAGGGATTTTAACGGATTTCTCCATGCGCTCAATGCGTACAGGTGGTTTGAGGCAGCATAGAAAGGGGGTGATTAAATGATGACTCTATACACGACAGTAGAAGTGGCAGCATATCTAAAAATGTCAAGGTTTTCGGTTTACAACCTGGTTAAGCGGAAACTCCTAAATGGACGAATGGTTTTAAACAAGCTCCGGTTTACACAGGAAGACCTTGACCGTTATCTCAAATCAACTTCAACCACAGATGCCAGAAAGCAAAGACCGAAAGGGGGTGATTAAATGGCGATAGATTTTTCAAAGCAAGAAGAAGGGTTAACTCTCGTAACCCTGCCTAGCCTGGAGTCGCAGAAGGCAATTTTCAAACAATACGAAGAGGATTTTAACAGCCTAGTCAAAGTGGCAAAGGATCTTGTGGTGGTTGATGAAAAGAGCGCAGAGAGGGCCATCGAACTAGGTACGAGTGCAAAGAAAATGTTTAAGGAGTTTGAGGTAAAAAGGAAAGACATCATTAGCGACCCGGCTACATTTGTCAAAGACATAAATGCCTTCTGCAAACGGTTTACTGATCCATTGGGCAAGATCGAAGCCGAAACAAAGGGAAAGATGAACTGCTACCAGGCCAGGGTAGAGCAGGAAAGACGGATTAAAGAGGCCCAGGCGCAGAAAGCAGCCAGAGAATTGCAGGAGAAACTGAACGCAGAGGCCAAAGAAGAAGGGGTAGAACCGGAGAAAGTTCAAACGCAGATCGTTCCGAAAGAAAAAACAATCCACCGGGCAGAAGGGGGAAGCGCGCATCAGCGATCAGACATGACGTTCGATCCAGACAAAGTTGAACTTGACAAGGTACCCCGGAAATATCTCATGCTTGACGAGAAGAAAGTACGAGCTGCGATTAAGACAGGAGTTAAGAAAATCGAAGGCATTAAGATTTACGAAAAGAAAAGCACAGTTTTTAGAACCTAGAAAATCGGGATAGCTGCATAAGCTATGAAAGGCAAACAGCAGCCAATTATTGGGAACCTGGAACCTGGCTATCCCGATTTCCGCATATAGAAAGGAGAAGTTTTTATGAAAGACGAAGAAAAACGAGCAGTGAAGTATGAAGCAAGGGATAAGCAGCAGATCAGCCTATCCTTTGACGATTGCCGGAAATTCCTGGTGAGTGGGAAACCGGGTCTTGTAACTGACCAGGAGTTGATTTATTTCCTGCAAATCTGTAAGTCGAAAGGACTAAACCCCTTCAAGAAAGATGTATACCTGGTTAAATTCAGCCAGGACCCGGCAGCAATAATTGTAAGCATTGACTACCTTCGGTCAAGGGCAAGGGCCAGGCCGGATTGCAAAGGCTGGAATAAGGGGATCATAGTCAGGGAAGAAAACGGTAATATCAGATACTCTAAAGGGCTGCTTTTAGAAGGCGAAATACTCCTGGGCGGTTGGTTTAGGGCTACCCCGGAAAACTGGCTTGAGCCTTTTGAGTTAGAGGTAAACCTTGCCGGTTATTTGAAAAAGACCTCGGAGGGGAAACTCACTCGATTTTGGAAGGAAGAAAATCAACCGACCATGATAGCAAAGGTAGCCGAAGCGCAGGGATTAAGAACCCTATGGCCAGACGAGTTTCAGCAGCTCTATGTTGATGCCGAGGCCAGCCAGGGCGATACCATTACTGCGGAGTTTTCCGAAGTGGGGAAAGACGCGGAAAAAGCAGCAGTAGATTTTGATAAAAATATCCCGAAGGGGGTAGACATGGCCATGCTGGGTGAGTTTTTAGCTGCTACCGCTACCTCTGGCAAAGCTACAGTTGCAGAAGTAAAGAAAGAAGCAATGGAAAAGCCAAAAGAGTTTTGGACGGCTTTTTCCGCTTGGTGTGAGAAAAAGAAGGGAAAGGCGCTGCCGGATGCGAAGTCAAAGGGAAAGGCCGACGAAAAAAAGGGGGCCGCCGGGAAGAAGGACGCTAAAAAGGAGAGCCCGGAAAAAGGCCAGGCGGAGCCGGATCTTGACCCGATCAACAATGAAAAGGATTTTTTGAACGTCCACGCCGAAGATAAAATGGCGGCCTTAAGGGAGCTACTAAAGAAGATCAACGTTGATGAAGATTTACTGGAAAAGCCCATCGAGGAAATGAATGAAAAACAATTGATCAAGATATGGAAGTGGGCCAACGAAAAGAGCAAAGGGAAGGCAGCTTAACGACATGATATGCCGGGGGGATAGCGTACTGCTTATCAGGGTGAGCAGTATGATTAGGAGTAAGGCTATCCCCCTGGTTGTTCTTTTTCCCTATGTAATAGCAGGGATTAGGTAGGTACGCATTTAAGAGCGAATAAAGCAAATGGAAAAGAAGGCAAAACATAAGGCTGATGTTTGGAATCAAAAATATTCAGAGGGTCAAAAAGTTTCACTACTAAAAGATGGTGGTGAAATAATTACAACCAAAACAAGAAGTCGTGCTTGGGTTATGGGGTGTACTGCTGTGGCATTGTTTGAGGGGATAAGTGGCGCATACTCTCTTGATAGGGCTACTGCCTTATAATTCTCAATCCAGCGCATAGCTGACGCTATCGCTGATTTAAACATTATATGAGGTAATGATGGAGCGGAGAGGTATCACGTTTAGGAGGCTAAAGAATAGTTGTAAATACAAGACAGACGATACAAACCCTTGCTATCTTGAATGGTTAAGGCGTCCTGTTGGGTTTAAATTTGTTTGCAATAGCAAGGGCTGTCCGATATGGAAGAAATTAAAAATTATGCGAATAAATAAAGGAGAAAAAAATGGATGTTGTTTTTGAGTATGTACCAGAAGATTATGTGGGAACATATCCCTATGCAGTAATCCATCTAAAAAAAAGCCAATATAACCCAAGCATAAAGTGGGAGATGGAACAGATACTACTAGGGGTGGAGGCTACCATCTATGATGAAACGCACAATAAAAACAATCCACCTGACCGTGTAGGAGAATAAAAATGGAAGAACCTCCTGAAAAGAAACTAGATTATACGATAAAGGTAATAGAAGTGAAATCATGGGAACAGCTACAAAAGATTATGGCACAAGAAGAACTTGAATGGGAAATACGAAATAAAACACATAAATAAAAACAATCCACCTGACCGTGGGGATCATCCCTAAATCTAGCGTAGTGGACGGCAGGTGATCTCAACATTATCTGTAGGAGGATTTAATTATGTGGAAAACATGGAGACTTTACAGGAGAAAGGTTTTTGCCATGGACACATCGGGCAATGTGGATGGTAGATATTTAGACAAAGAGCTTACCCCTACCGAAATTACTTTCAGAGCTAGAAACGAGAAAGAGGCCATGAAAAAGGCTGAGATATTTTGGGAATTTGGGGGGTTCGGGTTTGGTAGTATTTGCGTAAGCCCAATTAAAGAAAACATATCCGATTTCCTCTGATTTAAACATTAGCCGTAGGAGAATAAAATGAAGATAGGAATGCAAGATGTTAATTGGGAACATGTTGGTGCTTGCCTGGCTAGAGCAGATGATACCGAACAGACAAAATTTTTCAAGTCATTTGTCAAGGAATGTTTGTCTTGGGGTACAAATTACCAAGTTGAGTATCAACTAGCTGGCATAAATCTAACCCCAAAAGAAAAAGAGGTTTTGGGGATGCTGTCTTTTACCGAACAAAGCGGCTAATCTATCAATCCACCTGACCGTGGGTAGCGGCTGATCTTGTCATTAGCCGTAGGAGAATATAATGAGCATAGCAGTAAACTGTTTAATATGGCCTACAGAAAGAAGCAGATACTTCGTTGATGAGAGGGGTGGCTGCATAGCCGTCCGAGATAGGGATAACACAGACCCCGAATATAGTGGATTACACTCCGATACAAAGGGTGTTGTGCAGTATTGGCACGGCACTCAAACTGAGAATGTCTGTCCTACGTGCAAACATAAAAGTTTTGGTGGGTGGGTGGTTGATAAAGCAGATAGAATAGAAGCACATAAACTAAGCGACAAGTTAAACCGAGGGAAATGCTATGAAGTATCGAAAAAAGTAGCCAATCCACCTGACCGTGGGTAGCTAGGAGGGGATAGATGACCAGGAAAGAATGCATATGGAAATATGCCGGCGATAATTGTTTTTCAACCAGCTGTGGGTCTACATTTGTGCAGGGTGATGTAGATTCATTTGATTATGAAAAAGATGAACTCTATAACGATGCGAAGTATTGTTGTTTTTGTGGAAAGAAGTTGACCGTACAGGAGGCCGAGAAATGAAATTATGTGAGCAATATGAAGCCGAAACCGGCGAAAAGGCCACCTACCGAATGAGAGCCAGCGATTATCACACACTAAGGTACGTCAGATGGTTGGAAAAACAAATCGACACCCTCAAGAAAGAGGTTGCGGAGTTGAAACTAAAAACACCATGACCCAAAATAGCCTTGACACCGCACATATATATAATATGATACCCCCTGAAAAGGGGGTGGTCGATATGTACGTCAAGATATATCCTAAAAGTAAGGATAGGTGGGGGATTATTATTCCGGCTAAGTACTCGATTAGAAAAAAGAGGGTGCTATTAAGCAGCGTCAACGGGGATCTTTTAGATTCTAAACATCTAACCTATAGGAGGGCCGCGGAGATTGACCTTGCAATCGAAAAAAGCAGCATTAGAAAAATCAATGGTGAGTTATACAGAAACAATGGTTTACAATTTTATGATTTCCTACAGACGTGGCTTGCCACAAAAGAAAATGATGCTGCTCTATCGGAAGGAACAAAGGGGCAATACAGAACACATGTAAAAAAGATAATGTCCCACATAGAAAACATTGATATTAGATGTCTCGATAATTATGAAATCGTAAAGTTTATGGGAAAGATAAAGGGAGCTGATAGCTATAGGTCTACAATCAGAAATGTACTTGCGGATATCTTTAGTTGTGCTTGCAGTTGGCACGGGATAAGAAAACCAGAAATTCCAACCGTCAAAGTAGCAACAAAAACAAAAACAATTCTAACCGAGGGGCAGATAAACCTTGTACTGTCAAGGGCTGGCGTTGATTATGAAATATGGAGAACCCTGTTCAATACTGGCATGAGACAGGGGGAAATATTCGCATTGAGGTTTCCCAATCTTGAACTTAAAAAGAAGATAGTTCACGTCAGAGAAAATTACTACAAGGGCAGCCTTGGAAAACCAAAGGGCAAGAATGAAAGAAGAGTGCGCCTTGACATATTTGATAGTCTTGTTCCCATGCTGGAAAGAATAAAGAAAGAGGCAAAAGACAAAGAGAGTTTTGTGTTCCTGAATAAGTTGAGTCGTATATATACCTCTGATAATCTATGGAAATCCTGGAGAAGAATGAGAAAGGGAATAACAAGTCTTGGGATACACGATGCAACCAGGGCAACTTTCATTTGCCGCTGTCTTGATATGGGGATGAATCACCGAGCAGTGATGGCTCAGGTGGGTCACGTGAATTTTAAAACTCTGGAAAGATACTTGAATGAAGTAGATATAGAGAAATTAAAAATAGTGTCAATAAAGTAAAAACTGTTACTGGTTGTTACTGGAGGGTGCTAAGTGCCTGATTTTATAGGTAGTGAAATAAACCCCCCATTTATTGGCATAATTGACAAAGTGTATATATTTCAAGCACATAACTACAAAAAACACCCAAAAAACCTGTTACTGGTTGTTACTGAGAGGGAAAATCATGTGCACAGACAAAGAGGTTAGAATTTATTATGTGAAGGGAGTAGAGGGCAACTCAATATCAATAAATGATATCCGCGTTGCTGGCCCGAAGCCCTGGGGTGGTGGTGAAATACTAAAGATGTGGAAGGTCCCACGGGAAGTAATATTAAATGCTCTTGGGCTTCACCGGACAAAAGAGAGGGCCTGGGAAGAAATCTGACCACTTAAACGGAGTAGTCAACATACCATATTTCAACTACTTATAAGTGCTGTAACGACCGTAAACCACTTGGAATTATTAAACAAATTCTTATGTCCATAATGTGTCCAGAAATTCATGAACTCTATTTCAGACAATAAATTTCTTAATGCAATGGAACTTTTTTGTAATGGTGCATCAATCCGTCAGGTAATGAAACTTGTGGGAATCTCACGGGAAACAGCACATAGAATACAAAAAGCTGAAAGGAAGACTGATATAGAAATATCGGGCAAGACAAAAGTATTAACTGGAAGGAAAAAAGATGGCTCATTCTCTTATTATGAAACCAGTACAATCCAGCCACAATGGGAAAAATGAAAATTAGAAAGGAGGGAAAGTGATGGATAAAAAAAGAGAAGAATTTGTATGTAGGTGTGGATGGAGAGGTAAAACACTTCTTAAGGCTGGGAGTGTAACTTATGCAGATGAGTGGTATGTATGTCCTGCATGTAGACTTGATGCATCAGAATGCATTTCAATAGTTAAAATAAAGGGGAAGTGATTGACTAAGAAAGAAAAAAAACAACTACTCAAAGCATACAAACTGCTAACCAAAGACGAGAGTGAGGGTGGAGAAGGCTCAGTTAGTTGGCCAGCCGCTATACCAATATGTAGAACTATTAGCAAAGGAGGAGTGACGAAAAGACAATGTGAGTTTTGTTCGGAACTAAAAGTAACTGAATCCACTCAATTTAATGGAGATTACTGCCTTGATTGCTATCAACTTTTAATTTCTTATTCCAGGGAGGCTATGAGGGAAATTAAAAGACAGATTAAAGAAGAAAAAGAGAACACATAATCACCCAATCCACCTGACCGTGGGTAGCTATTTAATTTAATCACCTAATGCTACAATGTCCAGATATTAGAAAACTACTTGGAGAAAAACCAATAAATTTTGATAATTATAAAACAATAGACATTCGTGATATACCTGTAGGGGAATTAGCAAAGGAGGAGTGAGTGATGGTATATAGTGCGTTAAAAGAAAGAGAAGCCCTGCCTTTAGATGTGTTGGATTGGAGTGTTAGGACTTCTAACTGCCTAAGAAATGCGAACATATCCCTGTTAGGTGAACTACGAGCATTATCAGAGCGTGATATTCTTAAAATGAAAAATGCCGGAAGAAAGACGCTGGCAGAGATACAGGGAACCCTAGAATATCATGGATTCCCCAGGTTATCCCCTGACACTACTTCCGCATCCCGAATGATACCGAAAACACATCATATGCCACTAGACTACGAATTTACCAACCTTACTACTGCCATTAATTATGCTTTGTCCACTTTGAAATTAAAAGATGCAATGGTGGTATATTATCGATGTGTGGAGCGCAAGAGTTTGGGGGAGATTGCGGATTTCATGGGGGTAACGAAAGAGAGAATCCGGCAGAGAGAAAGCAAGGGGCTGCGGATGTTAAGGCATCCGGCAAGGGCAAAGCACTTGAGGAAGTTTAAGGGGCAGGACTCAAGGTTAATCAAGGCAGTATTTGGGATAGACTGAGGTGAAGAAAAAGGAGAAATGATGGACGAACGCTTGACTTGTGGCAAATGTGACAAGCAAATCTGGAACATTTACAATAGAAGAATAAGGTGCGCAGTTTGCGGTGAGTGGTATGACTTCGATAGCTTTTTTTGGGAAAGATCAGTAGCTCCTGCAATAATCGACATTCCCGCGGCTAATAAGCGGATCAAGGAAAAGAAGCTGACATAGCAAAGGGGGAGTGAGATGGTATATAGTGCGTTAAAAGAAAGAGAAGAATATGTATGTAGATGTGGATGGAGAGGTAAAACACTTCTTAAGGCTGGAAGCGTAACTTATGCAGATGAATGGTACGTATGCCCCGCATGTAAACTTGACGCATCAGAATGTATTTCACTGGTAAAGACATCCGTAGCAAAGGGGGAGCCTGTCAAGTTTAAGGCCAGATTCAGGCCAGATCCTAAAATCGGTGTCTAAATTTCAAGCACTTACACCCAAAGACGCAGGTTCGACTCCCGCCGCCTCCACCAAAAAACCACAACATATAGTATGTGTTGTGGCTTTTTTTGTTTTAGGCACTATATAGTAAGTCCAGATTAAG